>CAACVD010000216.1_pt1 | contig 27383 bp, 33 predicted proteins | sample 2381771 | NCBI WGS metagenome assembly CAACVD01 (sample SAMEA5211965, study PRJEB30684) | marine metagenome | biome: Marine; feature: Epipelagic; material: Water | collected 2015-10-15 | depth 15 m
GACTGTATCGACAGGATTGGAATTACCAGCCCCAGCACCACGACAAGGTGGACACCACGCTTGGGAAAATACAACGCATGCACCCTGTCAGCCGAAACTAACAGGGTGTATGGTGTATAAATGCACAGAATACTCCATCGAAGTCGGAACTTACGACAGAGTATGTGTGCCAACACACACACAATCGGTGGCGATAGTATCATCGGTATTGCTCGCATGGCTTCGCTTGCCACGGTCGGTACAATCATTTTCAGTCATGTCAGAACGCTAGAGATACAACAGGTAAAACCGCTATCGTGTCCACCCTATTTCTAGGTCACATACTCGATAGGCGCATAGCACTATTCTATCATTCTGATGCGCTGATTCCGATGCATGGGCAGTTATCTCCATGACACGTTGTCAGCACCCCAGCCCATATGGGCTGGCACTCTCTACTGGCGACTGTACACAAGGCTCAATCACCACCTACGACACCCTAGATTTGGGTGTCTTCTACATTTTAAACCTACACTATCAAAGACCTACGAACTCGGTACTAGCGACCCGAACAGATGCTATGCACATCTGAACCATTGGAATCAGAACCCATCCAGTGGAAAAACCCCATACGGTCTAGGGATTGAGCCAGTGGGCGAACCACCCGAAAAAATCGGGACAGGTCATGCCTGAATCACAAACTGCGCTGAATAAAAGAACGTCGGGGGAAGCCCCCCCCAGCGATTTGCCCCCATTCGGGGAAGCCCCCTATCGGGGACGCAACAACCGCCACATCAGAATCATATCTTTTTTGGGACGGGTGGGTCAAGCGTCCTACTCACTTTTTTTGAGTGAGATTTGGTCAGAGTGTGGCTATTTCAAACAGATAAGCCCGATAGCGCCGATGGTGTAGGGTTTGAAAAAAAAATAAAAAATAATCAGAGGGTGGAATTAACTTGTAATTCAGCCCGTTGGTATCGGATTCGTAGAGGTTTCAAAAATTTTGTTCATTTCCTCAACTTGGGATCAGATACCCAACCGATGCCAAACGACACCAGCCGATACCAGCCCATGCCATTCAGAACTCGCTACCATTAACCCCTTAGAACCCCTAGTTGAATATGCCGATGAGATGCTTTCAGATGGCTTTGAATGTATACAACAAAGCATAGGAGTATGATATACCATCCAGTTTTTGAAATGCTTTAAAATACATTCAGGACATTTTGCTGGAACTTTGGAGTTTGGACCCCTACCCAAAAAGATTCATCACTGACAATGTAAAAAAAAATTTAGCATTTCATTTTGCAATGTATTTTACTAAAATCACCCCTTTATCCATTTAAGCAAGGTCTTCTCGAAAAATCCTTTTGAAAGCATGCCAACCGACTTGAAAGCATGGAAATCTGCTACCAGTAGGGTGGTAGTCTTGACCAATTTGTATACATTCAGAACCTAGTTGAAAGCATGTTTTTGCTGAATGCATGAAGCAAAGCATATTGGTATGAGGACACTTCTACGCACCTCAAAATGGCTTAAAAGCGATGTGAATGCATCTGAATGAATAATACATTTCCAACAAAAAACACAATTTTCGGGACGCTACAAGCCCCTAAATATGGAGTCTATTGACTTTTGTGCATTCAACATCAACTGAATGCATGGAATCGCTATACACCAATTTTCATCCTGATTTTTACTTTTTTGCTTTTCATATGGCTCTAGGAGTGTTGTGAATGCATCTGAATGTATTTTTTGCTTGAATGCATAGAGCAACGCATTGGCATACCCTGATACTTCTAAATCGTTTTGAAGCCTTGTGATGCATTCAGGCTGATATAAACATATATACCTAAATAGTTGGGCTGACTTTTTTAGGGAAATGTAAAGTTGAGCGTACATTTCAGATTTTACCGTATATATATACCAATTTGCTTTGCGTACATTGATTTTTTGCTACCAACTTTAAGTACCGTTTTACTTTGCATCCATTGCTGATGAGTACCTATTATTTATGCCCTTTTACTTTGCATCCATTGTTGGTGAGGACCAACTTTATATACCCTATTACTTTGCATGCATTGCTTGTGGCTACCGACTATATATACAATTATGCTTTCGTAATTTTGTCTATCCTTTTCAAAAATATACCTACTTTTGGGTTGGTGGTTTCGGTCAAATAATGACCGCATCGCTAGGATCTCGATAGGACCGAAACAAAAGAGCGACTTGCTGAATGTATGTGAATGTATGGATTTGAGTATACGAGGGTCATGATAGCCCCAACAGTAACAAAATGCTTTCAAGTCGATTTTTGACCCCTTTACGGGGATTTTACATTTCTGCAATGCAATTTTGACTCATTTTCTATAAAATCAGACACCAGCGGTCTAGAATCACCCTAAAATCGGTAGAACCGAAGCACTTTACAGGCTCTATGAATGTATGTGAATGTATTTAACTTAGGGTAAGAGTGTGATGATAGCCCGAACAACCATAAAATACATTCAAACTCATATTTGCCCTGTTTATGAAGATTTTACATTTCAGCAATGCAATTTTGACTCATTTTCTACTGAATCAGACACCAGCGGTCTAGAATCACCCCAAAATCGGTAGAACCGAAGCACCTTACAGGCTTTATGAATGTATGTGAATGTATAGAGCAAAGTATAGGAGTATGATGATAGCCCTACGGGAGGGAAAATACATTCAGAGCGATATTTACCCTATTTGTAGAGATTTTGCATTTCTTCACAAAAAAAAGAATAGGGCTGGATAACCAGCCCCAGTTGAAAGCCTCAAACCTTAAATGAACTGGCTATAGTATTCTTTCACACATTCAGGGAGTTTATCCTTGTACTCGATGTCGTCAATCACAATGGATACCAGCCTGTCTTCGTCGAACGTCTTACGACTAACAGTGATCAAGTTGAGTCTCAATGCTTTTGAAAACTCATCCACATTGAGTGTATCAAGTTTCCACCATTGAAAATGGTACTCTTGGGCTGGTTCATACGTCCAAAACACACCACGTACCCCATCAACTGTGACCCTACGTCCATCCTCATGTTTTGTTGCCCCCATTTTTGCGAGAACATCGGCATAGAATGGAAGGTAGGATTTTGGCTTGATCGAACGCATACGAGTACGCTCAAATCCACCATCATCCTCATACGTTTCAGTGTAGATACTGTCGATCATATCTTGGATTCTGAACAAAGTATGTGGATGGCTCTCTACCCAATCTTTTACCATGTTCTCATGTGCATCTTCAGCAGTAAAACTGTCGTTCATTGAGTTGGACAGTGCTTGTTCTTCAGGTGTCAACCACCACTCAATACCCTGTTTATAGAGGTGAACCGCTTCAGCCCATATCTGATCCCTAACTGATTCTAAATCTTCGATTTGGAACGCATGACTGTTCGCCTGTTGTGCGCTGGTTCTGACAACCCAGTATCTACGATTCTCATTGTCCCGTAAAAACTTTTCATCATTGGTAGAACCGCAAACAACGCAGTTTCTTGGTACAACAACCTCTTTTCTGCCGTACTTTTTGCGATAAATGTCTCGACGTTTCGTCAAAAACTGCTTTACATCGTTCAAGTCGGAATGCGACATGCCCGATAGTTCCGCCCATTCATGAATCCATGCCAAGCGAAGTTTAGTCAATCCATCTACACTTTTTACGTCTATGGGTTCCTCACTGAAGTAAGGTTCGCCAGTTACGGCACATGTACCAGCAATGACCCTGAAGAATGTACTCTTTCGAATACCTTGGACACCTTGAAGAATAAGCATTGTGTCCACCTTGGAACCCCAGTTCAAAGCCCGTGAAACTGCTGATATAGCCCATTTCTTCGCATATATTCGATTTAGAGTCGTGTCTTCAGCACCCAAAAAGTCTACGAACAGGCTTTCCAAAACTGATGGCTTTGATGGGTCATATTCTAAAGATTCCAAATACTCTACAAGGGTGTCTCGTTCCTGACTGCGGACATAAAAGTCAATCGCCCGAATGACTTTTGTTTCAGGTATATCATCCATTTGAAACCAACGTCCACGAATACGCTCATGCAGAATCGTATAGTGATGATCTTCAAACCTTTCACCATCTATGTATGTCCACTGTGTCCGCTTGTCACAGTGCATATTCAATCCTAGCATCCCAAGCATTTTGACAAGGTTGTCTACATTTTTTGCTGGAAACCATCTAGCACCACGGTTGCGGAATACCAGTTCCAGCCCGAACACGGTGTTGATACAATCACTATGGATTCGTCGTCCACTATTTGAGTGTCTAAATTGAGGTAGCCCATGCAGGTCATTGGGTCTACATTGAATCCACGACCCACCATTCGATCCACCTAGTCGGCTACGACATCGTAGGAACCCTCGTCGATCCTTTGGTAAATCGTCGTCATTGTCCCAGTTGTCGATAATGTACTGGAATGTCACGACACGATCATCCTGTAGAAAGATTTCCATTGTTGGTAGCACCTGTTGAACGACCCAGCGTCCATTGGCATCCTCACCATTGTTATCATCACCACCTGCGTCGGCTGGTGCGGTTGGTGGGTTAGGTGGTGGATTGTTGCCACCTGTCGCTGGTGTTCGACTGGTTTGTCTATCCTCATGGAAGGATGTGATAAGGGCATCAACCGACAACTGGAATCCAGTTTCAGAAGCGATGTTCCAAAATCCGTCCCGTCTGTCGGCTCGATTAGATGGTAGGTAGTAAAACCTATGAGCATCCTTTGCCTGTTGATCCATCTCTGAGATAAGATGCCGTTCAACTGCAAGCCAAACCTTGTTCCAATCATCGGCTGGTACTGGGCGATCCAATGGTAGAATGACCCGAAAGCATTCACCTGTCTTCAATCCCTGTGAGAATGAGGAATAGGCATAAAACATGATGTTTGCATTTGTCAAACGGTCAAGAATGGCATCTTTTGTTTCTTCAGTTACATCGTCGATGTCAGCGACAAACATCGTGACTGTCTCTACATTTGATGCCAAACGTCGCCCATTATCCTCTTTCCAAGTGCATGGTGAAAAGAGAGGTATTTCCATTTTACCCTGTTCAAGTTGTCTGTCACCGCTGGGAAAGGTGTTGACATTCTCGGATTCATAGCGTTGTTCAGTGATTTTATTTACTCTATTCTCAAACTGACAGTTTTCCAGTTTTGTTGAACGACCCCATGCCCAGCCGACATGTTTATTGCATTCCTTTGGGTCATGTGTGGGAACTCTATCCCACTGGTTTCGAGTGAATGGGGGGGGATGAACGGTGTATGAAGCCGTCCAAGTGTTGAGACTTATCGTTTCGGACGACAAGAGCCGTGGATCAATCATCATGATTGTATCTCCGTGGTGGTGTGAAAAAAAGAGAGAGAGAACGACCAAAAGAGGTCGTAAGGTCATTCTAATTGACCTACCCAGTTTATGCAACTGATTTCGTGGTCTTTAATTTTGCTGACACCATATAATTTCCAATTAGGTATGGTGTCAGGTCGATTGACACGATGTCGTGCACTGACACCATCATGTCAGAAGTTGGTGTCATGTGCTTTTAATGCCCGATTCTACGTGGTTGTAGGCACTTGACATACATTTCTCACATTTGCCTATGTCAGTGGTCCTGTCAGCCTACACCCTCGTATGTTGCGGTTGTATACGCTTTACATACTTAATCTGACACTATAACTGTCCAAAAAAAAAGATTTGGTTGATAATTGTGTCAAGACAAGAGATATGCCCATCATATATATTGATTTGACATCAAATCAATAGTCTACTTAGAAAGAGATCATGTCAGATGGTGTCAGACATTAAATGCATACCAACTAAAAAGGGGTACACCAATCAACATACCCCTTTGCATCACTTTTTAAATGTGAGCAACTATTTGCGTTTCAATTCATTGATGATTTCCTTGGTATCAGGATGAACCTGATAAAAGGTTACAAGACCACCAAATGCAATTTTCCATTGGCGCACTCGCTCTCTAGATACACCCAATTCATCCGCAATCTTTTGTCCACTGGTCCCAGCGTTGAACTGATTCAAAATCCATTCCAACTTTTCGACCCCATATGTTTTTATGAAATTACGTACTTTTCGTCTTCTACTTGCTTGATTGAGCATTGCGTTCCTCCATATATACTGTGTGTCGTTTTACGTCAGTCTCATCCATGTTGTAGGCTACGACGAAAACTAGCCCGATGATGAACATGACAAAAAATAAGGCAAAGTCTTCCATTTCTACTGTCGGCATGACATTCTCCATTTGTGTGTGAATAGACCATATTTTCGGTCCAAGTCAATAATACCACACCCCTATTGTCATGTCAAGACCTTTCAAGATAGCACTCAAAAATATCCCTATACATTCCTGTCTGATTGTCTTGTGTTATCCTACAACCATTCCAAGGAGTCAAAATGTATCACCAACAAAATCCACAACATTATGGCATTGTCCCATTACGTTTAGATGCAATTAAAACCGTGACAGGTTTGAAACGTGAAATTGCAAGAGTTGAATCAAAAATTGCTCAACAAAAACAATTCAAAAAATCTCGACGAACTACCGTCGCAAAAAGAGCAGTGCAACGGCTCATTGACAAAAACAATGCTCGTTTGAAGAAGTTGAAAAAGTTCTTGGTTATCAAAGAAGAAAAGAAGGATGCAAAGGCACAAGCCAAATTGGAAAAAGAATTGGTGGCTGACTATGCAACTTTTGATGATTCACTTCCCATAGAGACTCAAGTTGCAATGGAAGAACAAATGGTTTCAGCCACAGGAGCCTATCAAGGTCGTTCACCGTTGCAAACCATAATTCTCTTAGGTGTTTTGGGTATCAGCGGTTTCTTTGGATACAGGTATTTTCAATCACTTAATGATTAATTATTTCAACAACTATTGACGGAGAACAAACATGTCAGTATCACAAATCAAACGAATGGTTAACTATTCGGGACTTGCATTTGGGCAAGGTCCACTAACTTCTTCAACCAGCCCATTGTGGTCACCTCACGGTGCGTACTCATATGGGGCTATCGAAATGGGTGGTGCTCATATGGGAGCCATTCATGCAAATCCAGCCCACATGGGAGCCATTCATGCAAATCCAGCACATATGGGAGCCATCCACGCAAATCCAGCCCACATGGGAGCCATCCACGCAAATCCAGTACATATGGGAGCGATTGAAATGGGTGCACTTCACGCAAATCCTTATGGGATGTTTTATGGTGAAGCGGATGGATCTGAAGACCAATCAATGATGGATAAAGCAAAAGCATTTTTTCAAAAGGAAACATTTGGTGTTCAAAATCTGTATCTTGCCCTCGGTGGTATCGGTCTTCTTTATCTATTCCGAGGTAAAGTACCATTTTTGAAGAAAAATCCTTGGAGTGGTGATCCTGACGGACACAAAGGTGCGGCTTTAGCACGTTGGGCTATGCATTTTGATGATCCAGTTAGAGCAAAAGAAGCATTAAAATTGTTGGATGGTCGTACAGTGAAGCACCCCAAACGACGTGGAAAAGTAAAAACCAAAAAAGGTCGTATGGCTGGTTATGCACTTCAAGCATCTCGTCGATTGGTTGGAAAAAGTGCAATGCCAACAACTGTGAAAAAATTGAAAACAGCATTGAAAGGACAAAAGGGTCTTTCAAAAATGAATAAGGCAGAACTTGAAAATCTATGGGAACAAACCTTTGGTGATTTGGTTGCAAACCCAAAACGACGTAAAGTTCGACGCAAAGCGAAGTCAACTGCAAAACGAAAGACACGTCGTACAATGCGTAAACGCAGAAACCGTCGTTGAGGTAAATAAAGGTGGGGGAACTGGTTCAGTTCCTCATACTTTATTGGGGTATAGAATGACTTTAAAAAGAATTGAAGAACAGATCGATGCGCTTGGTTTTCCATCGTTAGTAAATTATCTTAAGAATGATTCCACTCATCCATCTGATATGAAATATGTATTAGATGATGTTGAACGTGCATTTCAACAGTCTAGCCGTCAAGAGTTTTCAAAGTCAGACTATAACAAAGTAGTGAAGTTGATTGAACAATGGTTTGCAAAGAAACATGGCATGAAAAAGAACCCTGATTTAGACTATCTAAAGGCAATGGTTTCAATTGCCCTCAACATTAAGCCTGATTCAGAATACATCAGTCCCACAAGACAATCCCAACTTGCTGATGTAGCCCGTAGATTAGGATTCGAATGGAAATATGTAAAAAAAGTTTACAAGATTGATGAAAGAATCAATGGAAAGTTGCCAAAAAATAATGGAGTTAAAATGTCACGTATGAAGAAGAATCCCCCTGATTTAGGAGTACGACGAATACGAAGTAGATATGGTATCGCTGGAATGATTGGTGGAACGCCAACCAGTTCTTCAGGTGTGTTCAAAACTAAAAAGCAAGCCGAACGTGCCATTTACTACATTGAATCAGCGTTTTATGATGGAACAAAAGGTCGTGAATACTCATATGAGGAGGGGCGCAGATATGGATACAGTGCCGTTGATAAATATGACCAACAAGGACGATTATACGACACAGTTTTGGCAGACTTGACTCGTAAAGGTGCTGAAACATTGATAATGTTATTGACACGGGCAAACAAGGCTGGATTAAAGTTAAAGAGTAATCCAAAACCAAGTCCAAAGGCTGGGAAGATTGATATTTTTACTTGGAAGAAATTGGGTTTTCCCATCAATGGTAAGACTGCTTATGTGACACAAGAGGGTAGTTTGGGACACGCATACGTCATTGTCAAAGAAGGTCGAACATATGCCTTGCGAGAGTTCAATTCTTCGTTGAAACTTATTGGAAACTTTAAAACTCTTGCTGAAGCCAAAAAGGGGTTTCCTAAATGGTTGCTAAAATTAGAGTCAAGAAAAAATCCAAAACCCAAAAATGTCAACTTTCGAGAAATCAAGTATACAAGTGCTCAAAAGCAATTACTTAAAGGATTGGTAAACGCCGATCTTGTACCATACGGTGGTAGAGTTCATCAGTCACTTTTCGATAATGATTTGACTTTAAATGAGTTGAAGAAATTGATTTCTGAATTAAAGTCAGTCAGTAGATTTATGACGACTAAAGTTCAACGTGGTATGTTGAACAGAATACTTGAAAAAGCAGACAAGTTGGTCAAATCGTTTACACCAGCGCAACGTCGAAATAAGAAGCCAGCAAAGAAGAATCCAAAACCAGCGCAACGTCGAAATAAGAAGCAATCAAAGGGTAAGTCGAAGGCTCAAAGGAAAGCCCAATCGAATGCCAAAAAAGCAATGAAAATGTCAAATGATCGTGGAATCTCGTTGAAACAGGCTTGGAAAATTGTCAAACGAGGTAAATGATGCCAAAACAAAAGGTTTGGACAAAAGTATCGGGCGGATTTAAAGGCATTGGTGAAATGCATGGGTTTTACATTGCAAAGCATGCAAAACTTACCCCACGGGAAGTGAGAGACTTGAATGCAAGGGGTCTTGATCCAAGTAAACAACCAAAATACACCCTTTGGGATCAGAGCCATCACCGTCGTAAAGTAGTGAGTGGATCTTTGGCACTTGTTCGCCTTGTAGCAAAAAACATCGTCGAGTATGAAAATCGAAAAGCACAAGGACTTCCACCTTTAGATAAACCAATCATTCCACTAAGTCATGCAATTAGGAAAAATAGAACAAACCCTAAGCGGAAATCACAGGCTCAAAAGAAAGCCCAATCGAATGCCAAAAAGGCAATGAAGATAGCAAATAGTCGTGGAATCTCGTTGAAACAGGCTTGGAAGATTGTCAAATCAAAATCAAATCCTAACATGAAAGGATATGCAAAGAGCAACCCACGCAGACGAAAGAACAGTTTCTCTCAATTTGATCCTACTGAAAAGAGATTGCCTTGTAAGTTCACAAAACTCGAATTAGAGATTTTTGACGACGTAGGTGGATCATATATGGATCATATCGAAGATGAGTTTGGAACCAGCCCAACAAATAAAGTACATTCTCTTAATGACATTGAGTTCTTTCATGTAATCATAAATGAACGATCAAATGAAGTAGAACGTATGCGTTCTGCATATGCCGTTAATGGTTTACCATTTGGAATGAAACCACCGTCACAAAATTATTTGAACAGACTCTATCGTCTTGAAGCAAAACTCGAAAAATGCATAAAAAAATTCTAAGGAGTCTCAATGAAAAAAAGAAACAAAGTTGTTGTTGAAGTGAGAGGTAGTTTAAATCATTATCGTCTTGTAGCAACAGAACATACTAGCAGAAAAACATCGGCTGGTTACCCTTTGAAGTTTCGTTATGGGTTTGACCAAAAATATAGAACCAAAGCACTTGCAAACAAAGCGGCAAAGGAACTTCGAGCATTCATTCGTTCAGGTGGCGATTGGAAGTCTCTTGAAACTGCAAAACGGTTCAACCCTCGTAGACGAAAGAATATGAAAGCCGATGATATAGATTCCATAGAATTCAAAATTATTATGACTTCTGAAACTTATCAAGCCTTTGTCAATTTGATGTTTGAATATGGTCGAAACGACATGCTTAAACTTCTAAATCATTCTGTATTGTTTGCACGTGTTCCAATTGGTTATCATGCGTTTGAAGTTTCAGGTTTTGAAGCAAAACGCATGTTTGATGCTATTCAAAAGGTCAAAAAACGGATGCAGGATGATGCAGATCGAAATAGAAAAGGAAGATTATCCAAAAGCGAAATTGAAGAATTGGATTTGATTGATAAATTGGGACACTATATAGATACATCATTGGTTTCTCGACAAACAATTATTGATAAAAGGAAGTCTAAGAACCCACGAAAGCAAAAGAACCCATCCAAGGGACCAGTTTTTGAACTGAATAAGACAACCATTAAGGCTTTAGAGAACTACTTCAGCGGTAAACCTGAATACTCAACAATGGCTTATCTTGCTGAAAATGCCAAAAAGAAGTCACCATCTTCCAACGTCTTTATTTTTGCGCCAACACCGACTTTTGTTGAACTGTTACGGTCAGAACTTCAACGGGTTCTCGCATATTCAAAGTTCAAAACAGATAGGGACTTTAATGCGATCAAAAAACTACTCATGCAAACTTATGATGTAAAGTTCAATCCAAAAAAAACTACTTACAAGCAAGCAATGGAATCAATAAAAAAGCATCTAAAAACCAAAGGGTGGTCAATAAGTGGTGATTATGGTCAAAAGGGCGACTTTGTACTTGTGTTTAAGAAAAAAGAAATACGATTTGGTCGAAATTACGGCAACAAAAAAGACAATATAGCAAACGCTGGCTACCCTCTTGTTGGGTATCTTATTATTCAAGACATTCGAAGGATGTCGATGGCAGAGTTAGACAAAGAAATTGCTGATGCCCAACGACTCTTTAACAGACCCAGTTTTTAAAATGCAACATTTAATCGACTATAACATACGTAAAGCAGACTCTTACGGCTGGACTCCTGAATGGTTTGGTTGTACAGACTTTGATTCAGAACTGATTGATGCCATTAAGCAATTTCAAACTGAAAATGGATTGGTTGCAGACGGTATGTGTGGAAGTGGTACATTTAGACATTTGTTTACCGAGCGTGAACAAGAACGTGAGTATCACGGTATAACCGAAAATGACACTGTACAAACAATCATTTGCAATGAAAAAAATATCGAGATTTTTTGGGATAAGGTCATCACATGGAATGAACGTGGTGGTCAACAAGCATCCACGGGTCATTATTCGCCATATGTAGATACAAATAGATTTCGAAAACCACAGTTCTTTGTGACTCATTGGGATGTTTGTTTATCTAGTGCATCTTGTTTTCGTGTCCTTGAACAACGAAAGATTTCTGTTCATTTCGGTATTGATAATGATGGTACAATTTATCAATGGCTCGACGTAAAAGACGTAGCATTTCACGCTGGTGGTCGTTCTTGGAATCATGCTTCTGTTGGGGTCGAAATTAGTAATGCCTATAATCTCAAATGGCAAAAGTGGTATCGTAAACATGGCTTTGGTGAACGTCCCATTATTGAAGATGCCAAATGTCATGGAAAAACACTCAACCCTTTTTTGGGATTTTATGATGTACAATTAGATGCATTATCTGCACTTTGGGAAGCAGTGTCTTGGGCATGTGACATCCCATTGGAATTACCATCTACAGAGGGCGCAGTTGACCCTGAATGCGTTTCAAATGAGTTTACGGGGTTCTGTAACCATTATCACTTAAAACGCTCTAAAATCGACTGTGCTGGACTGGACGATCAACTAATTCTTGCAAAAGCAAAAGAACTTCGTCAAAAGAGAGAACAATGAATCAAAAACCGCCAAGTCAAGAAGCCGTCATGGCTTATTATCGGGGTGAAAACCGTGCTATGACTCAAATCATCAAGACCTACATTGGTAGATCACTTATCATTGCTCTTGGACTTCGTTTATTCTCACCAAATAAAAATGATGCTTTTGAAAATGCGCTTATTTCTTCCGCAGTTATAGAAGCCTACTTGTTGTATTTTTACTCACAACGTAAAACGGACAGAAAATTGCACAAACGGTAGCGGTCACTTGACCTAAGCCCGATTCATGAATACAATGCACTTGATTCACACAATCATTGGAGCAATGTATGCAAACAAAGGTTTTAGACCAACGATGGAAAACAGTTCATGAACTTTCCACGATCACAGGTGTTTCCGCCACAACAATTTACGCTTATAAACACTTGGGACTTCTCGAAATCAAACCAAAAAGTCCAAACTCATCAAAGTATTTGATTGATACTTTTCGACTGCCTGATAGTTTTAAGTGTCGTTATCTTCAGGGCTACTATACACCAGCGCAATTCCGTTCAAAATGGAAAGTTACAAAGGATGAGTATGAACTGGTCATGTTGGGATTTGAAGATTTAATAATCAAATGCCCTAAACAACTTCATAGACAGGGACACAAGGAGTATCTCAAAGAAGAAATTGTTTTGCCCCTTTTCGTAAAAGCCGATCTATGGAGTGACTCAAATCATCCTCTCAATCAACTTAGGTACAGGCAATTGGTTGTTCCAACTTTTACATCGAAAAATGATGAGAAATGTCAAGAATTAGATTCAGAAACTGATGAAAATGAATCCCCATTCATTGTATCTTTTAAACCACCACAAAGATTCAAGGTGACTCTTGTGTTTGATAGTGAAGAAGAACGGAACGAAGCAATGAATAAACAGTTTGGGATAACATTTGACGATGCAGGAGATCAAACACTTTACTTTTCAAAAGGCAAAGCATGAAACAACTTATCCCCTCAAACTACACATCAATGGGCTGGTCTAAGATTGGCTCAATGATGATGTGTCCTCGAAAATATGCTTTATCATATCTTGCAAAAGAAGATAAAACAGAGTCTTCTTCACCCAATCCAGCAATGGTAAAAGGTATTTTGATTCATCAAGGATTGGCTCATTATTATGCTTCTCTCATCGAAAATGCGGATACAAAAGCGTTGTATACATTTGAAGAAGCCATGTACAAAAAGTGCGAGCAAAATCCTCTTTGGATGCCATATTTAGATGCTTGTACACAAACAGTTCAAGAGTACATATTTTACTATACTTCGGCAGGTGAACATGACAAAATGAATGTCTTGCATGTGGAAAAACTAGTAAAGACAAGCATCGACGGTCATACCATCACAGGACGAATTGACATGATTGTCGAAGATTTGAAAGAACGTAAGGTGTGGTTTGTTGACCACAAAACCACGAACAAACTTGAAGACCAACTTGAATACTATTCAGTTTCAGGGCAGATGTTGGGATACCAATACATCGGAAAAGAAATGTATGGTGATCGATTTGGTGGAATGATTGTCAATCTCATAAAAGTTGCAGACGGTGATGGTAATGCAGTAATGCATAGATGCAAGGTTCTATCAGCCCCAAACATGTTGCGTTCCTTTCCTCAAACGGTCAAGCACTCAATCAATCTCATGAAGCGGTTTGAATCCCAGCCGATCGAAAATTATCCAATGACAATGCACGAACTTGTTTGCTTCCATAGATATGGGGCTTGTAGACACTTAAGTAAATGTAAAGGTGTAAAATGATAACTTTTGAACGGATTCCAAATCAAGACTTCGATCCAGTATATTTTGCCAACTCTAAAGGTGTTGAGAGCACCATGATTTTAGAGTCACAGGATTTATTTAACAGTGCCATAATCGGCTGGTGCTCAAAAAGAGAAGCCTTTGTATATGATTATGATTGCCTTATTGAAACTTTAATGAACCCAAATCCTATTGTTCAAATGACGGAAAATCAAGCCATCAACTGGATTTGTAACAACATCATACCAACGATTGATTTTGTCTTGTATTCGGACTCTAAAAGGATGAAACCTTGTATTGTTGTTTGGCAAGACATTATTGAACCTCAATGCTACGTCGTAATGGCTGGCATTGAAGCAAACCTACAACAAACACTAACACAGGAAGTTAAAGAACATGGATAGAAAAAAACAATATGAAGTATGCCGAAAAAACAATTGGATTGTATCTCGTCAGGGTAAAGAGTTCATCACATACGCAGGTCTGTTATTTTTAGCGCACCAAAAGGGTCTGACATCGGTTGTGAGCGAATGTGTGCACGAAGACTATGATACAGGTCGCTTTTGCTTTAAAGCAACCGTAAAAGGCTATACACAAGTTGCTGGACAACAAGTCGAAATGGTATTTGAAGATCAAGGTGACGCTTCTTTGAAAAATACTACCAAAATGATACACCCTCATGTGCGTCGTATGGCTTCGACAAGAGCCATTGTACGTGCATTAAGACTATACACAGGTGTCGGAATGACGGCATTTGAAGAACTTGGAGATTAACTATGAAAACTACAGATTCAGGGCTAATTTTGCCCGATGCCCCTCAAAAGATCGAAAGAACGATTGATGATTTTGAATTAATGAACCCAGTTGAAATGCAAACGATGTTGGTGCAACCAATCGAACAAGCATTACAACAAGGGATTTCACCCGACCAACCCACCACCATCCCAATTGGTGGGTTATGCAGTCTCATCAAAACCATACGTGAAATGTCTGCGACTCTCGCAAAAGTAAAAGAGATGGGTGATTTGATGATCGATGATGATAGTGTTCCCGTTGAGTATCAGAATCAGATGCGAAACATCCTTGGTATTCCAAAAGAAATTGATGTGAGTAGTTTGTTTGAAAAAGGACAGGTGACCGATGGCTGAAGACAATCACAAGAATAAAACGAAAGATGAAAAGGGTCAAATGACCGATGAGACAGAAATATATTGTGTCATGAAACAGTTGGCTGAACTTGGCGAGAACAATGCATCAGTTGAATATGCAACTGGAATCACAAGGCGAACTTTGAGAAGATGGAGAGCAGGAACACACCAACCACAACGTAAAAGTGACATTGCACTTTTAAAAGCGCACATTGAACGAGTTAAACAACGAAAAAATCGAGGAAAATATGATCAAACCAACAGGTGATAGACTGGTAGTCAAAAGGGATGAAAATACAAATCAAACAAGTTCGGGTCTTCTGCTTCCAACAGACAATGAGAAAGCCAATACTGGTGTCGTCGTGGCAGTTGGAAAACTGGAAGAAGACATCAAGGTGGATGATCGAATTGTATTTCCAAAATATGGTGGACAACCGATCACCTTAAATGGAAAAGAATACCTAATTTTAAGGGAAGCCGAGATTTTCGGAACGCTAAAATAATCTAAGCATCATCACAAGTAAACCCAGCCCAGTGAGGGTCAAAACGACCTTGACTGGGCTTTTTCAGTGCTATTCCATATGGCGATCATAATGGAGATAGTGTATATTTCAATCAATCATAATCGGAGTTAAAATGTCAGTTTCATCATCACCCATAATCGGCACAACCGCAACTGTAACCGCTGGAACGGCAGTCGTTCCACTTCAAGCACCTTTTGATAACACTCACACCATCATTATTTTTAATGAGAGTACAACTCAAAAATTGTTTGTAGCATTTACTGAAGCAGTTGCTATTGCCGAAGCAAATGCAGTTGTCGTGCCAACAAATAGTACACTTACGTTACCCATCGGAACAAAAAGTGAAAGACCACCCATTGGAACTTTAAAGTTTGATTGCGACGGTGGTACAATAACGGCTAGGATTTCATATCTTAATGGTCTTGGTTCGTGAACAACAATAAAGACAGAATAAAATACATTGCGTCACTGATGAACATCGGGGGCGGTAGCGGAACTGCCCTAAATCTTAAGATTCAAGAGGAGGGTTCTCTAGTCCAAGAAAATGTAGACACCATTAATTTTGTGGGTGCAGACGTTGAAGCACAGGCTGGTTCATCGGGTACAGTGATAATTTATGTACCACCACCTACGTTTGCTTCACATTTTAATACTCAGGATGGAACAACAGATGCAAGAGTTCAGCAATCAGGAACAACAATCGGAACAAGATTCATTGGAGTACCCACATCAGAGGGAAATCCATTTTTTACTAACAGTCTTGGTGGTGCTAACAATCTTGCTTCTCCGAGTGCAACGATAACACTAAGTACAGGGTCACAAGACGTTACTTCCATGTTGAACAGTACATTTACTGTAAATGTAACCAAACCTGATGGAACAACTATGGAAAGTTTTACGACCCCAGCCATTACAGGAGATGTAACTTCAACGTCTACGAGTGGTGATATACAGGTGACTATATCATCTTACAGTGCGGATACAACGAAGTTTAAAGCAAGAGTAAGTATTACTGTTGTACATGGCGACATATTATCTACCGCTGGATATGATGGTGGAACATTTAACATCATCATTACACAAACAACGGTAAGCGATGGAACATTTACTTTCAACCTCAACACAAGTACAAATCCTACAGTTCAAGCACCATTCTTTTATGACACAAATACACTACCTACTTTTCCTCAAAACGTGGCAATTGTTGAGACTGGTGGAAGTGTCACAACCAAGTTCATCAGTGGACTGGAATACTATACCACAGGATCACAATTTACCGTTTCTTGCGATGGTCTAGACAATTTCAATCGTAATACTGCTTTAACTTCAGATAATGTAAAGTTTGCAGACAACTCAACCTTTGGATTCACTCAATTTTTCCAGTCACCAATTACAGGTCAAACTGGAAGTAGCAATTTTTCAGGCTGGACAAATGCATACAATAACACTGGTGTCTCATACACTAATACAAGTGTGACGATCAATCGTTCAAACTTTAGATTTGCTGGTACAAATGGAACAGTAAGCATTTCAAATCAACTTGTGTGGTCTAGTGGTGAACGAACTACAACTACATCAAATCAGTCTATATTAGTTGATACTTTTGCGTCAACAAGCACTGCTCTAAGTGAAGATTTTAACGATGAAACTTACAGAACAGATTCAACTTTTGTAGATGCTTCTTGGACTTCTTCCGCTGATCTCACATCGGGTGATGCAATGGTTTATTTTGGACAGTTGATTGTGCCAACGGCTTCCACATTATCTAGTGGGTCAATAACGACAAATTGGACCACCTTTTCCCCCAGCGCATCCTCTCAACCTGACTATACAGGATATGCAACAATTTCTAATTATTATCGCAGAGTGCCTGAAAGTGGAGGTGAAAGTAAAGCATCATTTACATTGACATTTGTCGCTGGTTCATCATTTGTAGGGTCAAATGCATTGGCAGACCTGATTTCTTCAGATTTGGAAATCTTTGTTCGTCGTATCGGATCTTCAGATAGTAATGCAAATACTGGGGCATCTGCGCCACCTCTTAGACTTCATACTGCAAACCAATACAATTTTGCTACATTTGATGATGGGAACACTGTGGCTGGTTCATATATACGGACTGGTTCCTCCAGTGGGAATACAATTGAAGCAACATTCGGTAGTTTTGATTGTCAGGGTGGGATTCTTCTTCATATTCGCCTTAACAATAGTGCCATAAAACTGAATGGCTTTGACGTTTCGTTCAATTAGGAAAAAATATGGCTCATTTCGTAGATCAATACAGATTCAAGTTAGATAGGGAGCAACAATGTATATTGTTCTCAATCTGTGTAACTGAACAACGAACGATTGAGCATAGTATTCCAGCCAAAGAGTTTGCTTTGATGATTCAATCTTTCAGAGTTCACAATAACTTTGAAAGTAACTCATTGAAGGTGCAAATAAGAGAGAATGATGTTCTTCTCACTGTCCGTACAAGCGCAACAATAAGACGAAGTTACAATCTATCAAAAAGTGATGTATCAAAGTTGGTAAGCCAATTTAGGCAATCTATCAATCAAGAAGAAATTGATATGGATGCACAAGACGTTAGTTTTGATGATTCTATCTCAATGTCAAAATCAAAAGAAGTGATTTCAACCGAATCAATTCAAAACCACAACACTGATTTAGAGCAGTTACAATCAGCCATCGTTTACATTGAACATTCACTAAAAAAAGTAAATGACAAACTCGACACCATTTTAAGTAAACTGGAATCGCAATCTATAGAGAAACCCGTTACTGAATCTGTTGTCTTCGAAGCGACACCAGTTGCACCAATTTCTGATATGCCGATGTTTATTCCAAGCACCGTGAGAACAGATTTTGAGGGGAGACTCGAAACTAACCAAGCAAAAGCAACGGATGATAATGTTCAATCGGCATCCGATTTGCTCAAACAACTCAAAAAGGGAAAAATACAATGAGTAAAAGCACAGGAAGCAAAACGAAAAAGGGTAAAGGAATTGACATTGGTACAATGAATATTGTGTCAGCCGTTCAGTTTAGTGATGGGGTAGCATATAATCGAATCCGTGATGCATTTTTAGATGTACCTCTCCAAGCCAAAAAGATGCTTAAATTGCATGATAATGTCTCTTACATTGAAGATGGTGACCATCTACTGATTGTTGGGGATCAAGCACTAGACTTGGCTTCAGTGTTTGGCAGAACGGCTAGAAGACCGCTTCAGGATGGTCTTATAAATCCGAACGAGATTGGTTCCATTGATGTCCTAGCCTACATGCTAAAACAAGTTCTTGGAAGTCCATCTGTGGAAAACGAAGTTTGTTACTATTCAATCCCAGCAAACCCGATTGATGATCAATCTAAGAATGTTGTTTATCACAAAGGGGTCTTTGGCAAGATTCTGAAACAGTTGGGATATGAGCCCTACCCAAGCAATGAAGCAGAATCCATCGTGTTCTCAAACTGTGCTCAAAATGGATTTACGGGATTGGCATTTAGTTTCGGTTCAGGAATGACAAACATTGCCCTTGTTATAAATACTATTTGTTGTATTGAGTTCTCAATTGCCCGTGGTGGCGACTGGATTGACAAAGGTGTAGCGACATCAACTGGAACCAATCAGGCTAGAGCCACAAAAATCAAGGAAAGTGGTGTAGACCTAAATAAACCGAAGAACAGGGTCGAAGAAGCAATCAGTTTTTACTATCGTGAATTGATTCAGTATTCCTTAGATTGGGTAGCCAAAAAGTTTGTTTCAAGTCAGTCTCAATTTAACTTGGATCAAGAACTACCAATCATTGTATCGGGTGGAACATCAATGCCCATTGGATTTGTAGAGTTCTTTCAAAAGGTCTTTGATAAAAAGCGTCGTCGTTTTCCTCTCGAAATCAGTGAAATAAGACACGCTACAGACCCCTTAAATGCAGTTGCACAAGGCATGTTGATTCAAGCGATGCAAGAGTACGACGACCAATAATAGAGAAGTGAAATGGGCTTTAGCAATCAGGAAAGGATCAATGCAAATACGAATGCTTTACAAGCAAACGTACTTGATGCGAATCCGAACAGTCAATGGTATGAAAAGCGATTCACTTTTGAGTTTGCTTTGCCCAGTACAAAAGTGTACACACAACTTAGTTCTGTTCCGTCTGCTTCAACTCTATCTCAAGCCCAAACAAATGCGTCTAATAATCCAACCATAATCTCTGATGTGTCAGCATCTGCATCTGCCGTGCGACTGACGAGTGTAACAGGAACAAATGATTTTACTTGGGTTGCCTACACTACCTTTAATGACCCAAGTTCTGCGAGAATTGACAATTGGCTTCAACCACAAGCAGTTCCTCAAAGCAATGGACTTCCATCAACTGGATATGCAATATCACTCTACAATGGTGACCCCAATAGCGGTGGAACGCTTATCACAACGACAGATGGACAAACTGGAAGTGGAGAAACGGCTTCGGTAGGATGGATTTGGAATTACGCTCTTGGAATGCTTTTACTTTCTCAAGACTTTTTTACACAAACTGGAATAACCAAAGCAACTTTTGATCCGTATGTATTAGGATTTAGGTATATCGGTTTGACCGCTGGTGCTGGTTCAACCGATGTTAATCAAGTAAGAGTCGATTTAGTCGCTGATGAAACTCTTTCAATTGGGGATCTTGTGCGCTTTGCAACCACTGAAGATGGTGGAACTGCTGGGAGAGTTATAAAAGCAAATGCTAATTCTTACGATAACTCGGTTGTTATTGGGGTTGCAAGACAAAGTGGGAATCAAGGAGATACAGTTTCTGTAGTTGTAAATGGAAAAGTAAGTGTGACCTTTGTGTCAGCCCCAGCGTCAACGACAAATGGCAAAAAGGTTTTTTTATCTACCACCAGCGGTCAAGCGACAACCACACCACCATCAGGAACCAATTCCATAGCGGTAATCGGACGAGTGTATGGTGCTGACGGATTGAGTAGTACCCCTTCAGTGCTTTTACGTTTTGAAGATCCTATTGCCCCATAATGCATATGAATAGAGTGCTATCTGTTTAGTCAAGCGACGTATACAAGTATATATTATAAATGATAATTGGCTGACTACACGCTCACGGAGGGCATACAAATGGCAACTTTTAAAGGTATAGGGTACGACAACACAAGTGCCCGAACACGAACTGGAACCTCAACTGATACAATCACTTTTGCTGGTAACGTAGACGTAAGTGGAAATGGTATCATTGATGGAAACTTAAATGTAAAAGGTTCACTTATTTCAACAGACCAAGAACAAGTTTTAGTAAAGGATAATTTCCTTGACCTCAATTTTGGATACATCACTGCATCTTATGAACAAACAGGTTTAACCTTCAACTTTGAAGCAGTAAGCGGTGTATCTGTTAGTACAGAATCACAAACATTGACCTTTACGGCACGAAGTGGCACTGACCGTGCAAAAGTTGTTGCTTCGACTGCAAGCACAATCTCGGCAAATACATTTTCAGCAGGTGACATCATACAAATCAGTGATACACCAAATGGTGACAATGATGGTATTTATGTTGTTCACACTAACGCAGTTGCTGGTACTATCGAAATCAAATCTGTGGGCATTGACACACTTAATGCCAAGTTTGCATTGAATGATTTTACGGCTGAAACTGTTTCGGGTGCTACAGTTCCAATCTTCAAGACAAAAATCATGGCACTTCGAGCAAGTTCCGCTGGTTCTCTTGAACAGAAAACAGGGGCTACAGACAGTGACTTTGCTTCATTTACCCCCATTAGTGGTGACCAAACTTTGCAACAGTCCTATGTAGTTGGAAACAGTATTACTACAACTGGAAACGCAATTGATTTTAATCTTAACAATGGAAACTTTTCTGTTGATGAAGGTTCTATGATTTTGGGGGCATCGACTGCAACCAACTTCACGATGGATGGCGGTACAATGAACATTGGTCAAACTACACCTTTGACTGATTTCAACCTCGAAAGTGCCGCAGGTATCGACTTTGTAGCAGACAGTGCCTCAACTTTTAATGTCGTTACTGGTGCTTTGACATTATCCACAACCACAAGTGGTAACTTGACCTTATCTACCACAACGGCTGGTGACATCATCGTAAATGCAGCGGATACGTTAAACATGGATGCTGGTACTGTTGACATTTTGTCGTCTGGTACATTTAGTATTGATGGTACTGGTGCTTCAAATGTGACTGCAACGTCAGGTGCATTGACATTATCAACGGCTTCATCAGGGGCTATCAACATTACACCAGCGGACGATTTGAACATCACTGCGACTGGAAGTGATGTAGACATTGATTCTGCAACATTGACCGCAGACTTCACCGCTGGAATGAGCATTGACTCTGCTGATGCGTCAAACATTACAATGACTGCAAACAATACAGATGCAAAAACCTTTGACATTAAAGCCAACAACAGTGGCAGTGGTTCAGGTATTCTTGCCCTTACCGCAAAAACCATTGCAAAAACAGTGATTGGTTCAACCGATTTGTTGCGTGTTAATGCAACTGGTTTTGCTATCAGTCCAAACAGTGCTGGTTCAACCACCGTAAACATTATTCTCGATGAAGACAACATGGCTTCTGATTCAGCAACTGCTTTGGCTACTCAACAGTCCATCAAAGCCTATGTTGATACCCAATTGACCGCTGAAGACCTTGATTTTGCTGGTGATACTGGTGGTGCTCAATCAGTTGACCTCGATAGTCAATCATTAACAATTGCTGGTGGAACGAATGTCAGCACTGTTGGGTCTGCTCAAACCTTGACAGTAAACTTGGATGCAACACTTACTGGACTTACAGAAGTAAATACCACTACAATTGATGTAACAAACGTCCGTACTGCTGACGGTGTGGCATCAATCGTGCTTACTGATTCAACTGGTGCGGTAGCCTTGACAAAAGAAACCACAATTGGAAGTGGTGCAAGTCTGTTGGTTGATGTTCCAAATGGTTCATCCATCGCTTATAAATCATCACTAACTGTCTTGGCTGGTGTCGCAGAGTTTGACCTTGTTTATGTTGATTCTGCTGGATACCAAAAAGCACAAGCCAATTCTGCTTCAACTTGCTATGCCGTTGGTGTTTCAGGTGTTGATGCAAGTGGTGGGGCGCAAGCGAATGGTGCGGTAGTTCACGGTGGTGTAACCGCAGTGGACATTCCAACAGGAACCCCATCAGTTGGTGATCGTGTTTACCTTTCCTCGGCAACTGCTGGTAAGGCAACCTTGACTATTCCTACTGCTTCAAACACAATCGTGTATCAGGTTGGTTTTGTGTCAAATGCGACTGCGATTTCAGGAACAGTCTTCCAAATCGTTTTCCAACCACAATACATAATGACCAATGATTAATTGATTTGTACTGGTTGATAATCTGCTGATGTGACAGTACATTGTATTTGTCTCATCAGCATTTTACATAGGGGTATATATGAGTACAAAAATGCAAGTTGGTCTTGGTGAAGCGATTGAGCGACACAACAGTCTTCACAAAAAAATGTCGGCTGGTGTTGCTACAACCGAAGAACATCAGGAATACAAGTTACTCTCAACGGCTCTTAATGAAATAAAACTAGACCTAGGTTTTGACTGTGATGATGATGGTGTTCCTGACACCATCGAGATTTTTCACGCAACTGCTCAAACCTCATGTTGTAGATTTGTTCCAGCACCCCCAAAGCGGAAACGTGGAAGACCACTTGGATCTAAGAACAAAAAGTCCATTCAGAAGCCCTCAACGGGCGTTCGAAAGGCTACAACTGGTAGAGCCAGTACAAAGACCGCCCCGAAAGCCAAAAAGGCTTCTACTGCCAAATCAAGAACCCCATCCACCAAAGGAAAAAAGAAATGATACACGGACATCAACAAAACTATAGAAACCAATTTCGACAAAATCGATTGATGCAAAAAAATCGTCAAGGATACCCACCCAACCTTGGGAATTACAATGGAATGGTCTTTGGAATCAAAACACACCCTGTTGTGGATGTTGTGTTACTTGGTGGTTTAGCACTTGGATTATATGGCATCGCATCAAAGTTCTTTATGAAAAAAAAGTGAGATAATGAGGCTTCAAATGACACCATTAACTATTGGACTGATTTGTTTTTTGTCAGGAAGTATTATCAGTGGATTTACCGTTCATAAACTGAAACAACCTGTTGAACAAAGAGATGATGTCCAAGCAATCATTCAATCTATTGAAACAGAGTTTGAAAAATCTCAAGCCCAAGCAGTTCAAAATCTGACAGAACCTGACTTATTAAAAGTACCTTGTAGCGCACAGTTTATCAATGGAACTTTTGACAATGAGGGAAAGCAATTGACTCCAGCAAATGGGGATACTCTTTGTCGAGAAATGTTTTGTCGTATGAATCGTCAAGGTGAAAAAGGTGCAACGGCACAAGACTGTTCTGCAATCTCTGATGCAAATATTTCTTTAATCATATCTTCTACATGCATGCCTTACTGGAAAGATGGATCAGGTGCGGATCAAAACTCACAATATCTAAGATGCATTGATATATTTGATGATAAAAAATAGGCAACGGGATGTATGGATTAATTATGACAACAAGTGCAGTTGACGTATTGCTTAATGGTTCGCCAATGGCGGCTTTTGCGGTGTTTTTGATTTATTTATACAAGACACAACAGGCTCGAATGGATGCCCTTGTCGAACGATTTCAAGTCAAACAAGAGAAGATACGCAAAGAATATAAAGAGGATGTCAACGAATTAAGACTTCGATACGATGCCGTTATTGATGGACAAAACTCTGAAAGGTCACGAATAAAGGACAGTATCGAGGATAGGGTAAAGAGTCTTCAACAAACCTTGCAAACTGTACATTCAACTTGCCAAGCACTTTCCATCTCGGCTGAAGTTTCAAAAGAAGAAATGAATGCTCTTACTCAAACTGTAGAATCTGTATTGGCTTCCCTGAAAGAAATGCAAGACCAAGCAAAGATTCGTGAGATAGCAAAACAAGCAATGTCTCAAAACAACCCCCAATAGCATTGCAAGGTCTGCTCGGATTAATTATGATTCATAAGGAATCAGGAAAAATTATGGAACTCACAAAAGACCTTTACTACATTATTAAACTTGTTGATGGTGAGATTATCAAGGGTGCATATAAAGGGGAATCAAATGGATTTCTCATTTTCCATCGAACGTGTTCCGTTGTCCCACCAGCGGTCATTCCTCTCAAAAAGTCTAGCGTTGCAAAAGTTACGCTCGATACAAAAGTTGCAAAGAACGCTTACCAAGCAAAACATTGTTTGGCAAACGGTCAAATTATTGGACCAATTGAATCAAAAGCAAATCGATTGAACGGAAAGTCGGACTTGCCTATGAATCCAAAAACCTGACAGATTAAGGATACCTCATGATATATTCACTTTTAATCGCCTATGCAGTTTGCTTTGGTATTCAGAACAAACTTCTCTTTTTGAGAAATAGACATGATTTATTGGACAACCTTTTAGTCTGTACGTATTGTACGGGCTTTCACGCTGGTTGGATAACTTACATTTTATGGGTACAACCTGATAGCATTTTCAAGATGGTTCAATACATTTTACCACTGCTTGGATTCTCATTGGCATCAAGTGCCTTTTGTTATGGGCTGGACACTCTAATTCGATTGATGGAAAGATTTGCACCAATTTCACCGCCAGTCTACGAACAAGAATATGAACCCGAATCCGAGGAAGAAGAATATGAACAATACGATGAAGATTAACAATACAACTGTTGCTATTGCAGAAGTCGTTATGGGTTCCAGTCTTCTGTACGTTGCTTTTAAGACACAAGGCATACTCAATAAAACTTTTGCTTTTTCAACCAGCGCATACCTATTTTATGGCGCATATCTGAACTCACAAAAGAGGGTTGTTCTTCTTGCAAAAAAGCCTAGTGGTGACAAATGAATAGGATTGTCGAAGAAGCATGTTTCCGTTTCATATTGGTAGAGTTGATTGAAAAGAATAAATTAGTTGAAGATACGATGTGTGGGATTTATTTCAACATCGTAGGGGAAAACTTTGGTAGATTTACAAAGAATAAACCTGTTTCTCCAGTCATTGACCGTGACACCCTAATTGAAAACCTGCGTTGGTTAGTCGCTCAAAAAGAGTCTTATCATTATACTGAAATTAATGACGAAAAAGTTGATTGGGCTTTAGAAGAAGCAAAGCAAGAGCGTATGAGAAGTTTACAGATAGACCATGAATGCGCATGTAAATGCGACCCTTGTGACTGTGGCTTCGGCAACTACTAACTGTACCAATAGAAAAGAGAGTCTAGTCGTAAAGGTGAACAAGCATAGACTCTCAATTCCACTAACAATCAATCATCAAATAATGAAGATAAATCAAGCATACCATATGCTTCATCCATTGTCTATTTAATTCAAACACTCATTACAGAAACATAAAGCATCGTGTTCAGAATCTTCTTCTTTAGATTTATCTTGAATCCCATGCGTTAAAACAATGTCGTCATCTTCAACGTCTTCTTCCACAATAATTAAGGCATCTTTTGCTATCATGAAATGTCTTGGAACACACCACATTGCATCACTCTCATATTCGGGCAAGACAAATAAATGTTTTTCACCGCTTGGAATGTTTGAGCATCTGTAAGCCACATACGGCTGGTTCTTCTTAAATATTGCATGACCCATAAACATACACCTTGCAGAAATGTCTTCTTTTGGCTTTACTACGATTTTTTCCATTGTTCATCCTAATTGTAAAATATATCTTCGAAGTCGAACAAATCATATCGTTCAAGAATAAGTTCGCTTTTGGGTTCAAATGTATAGAACCAAAGTTTATTTGATTCGACCCATCGTGGTGAGGATTTGTGCATACCATCAAAGGGAGGAAGTTGTACATTAGTTTCAATGAATCCAAATAAATTGATTTTTCCATTCTTTGGATTGTAGAGTTCTATTCCACCCTTATCTACGATAACTTGGGTGGGGTCGAGTCCCATTTGCTTTAATGCAATCGGTACTTGGCTTTCCCATTGTGGTTCATGATATGGACCGCCATGATCAATCCATTGAACTGCATAAATGTAAGACATATTAATTTCCTAAAAAAGTGAATGGTCATTCATTTTAAGAGTTTGTCAGAACATACCAAACAAGCACATTCCCCACAAACACTGCAAAATGCCATAACGTGTGAAAGATTTCATAGTTTATTTTGCCTGTTTTATAAACGACTAGGGACAATCCTAACCACCCCAAACAAATTAAAACATTGTATAGCGTCGCAAAGACAATCAAGTAACTAAAGATACATACCAGCGAAACGACGCACATTAAATGATCCAATCGTTTCCACATCAAATCTGTCTCTTTTGACAGGTGATAATTAAAGGAACAAATCGTGCACAGAAGAAGAACAACCGACAAGACCACATATTCTGATAGGGCATACATAATTGAGTTCATCACAAATAAAAGGTGAGTCGAGACTAAAGGATCAAGAAGTCCACGTTTCTTCATACTTCACTTGTTATCCTTAATGACTTGGGCAATGGTTTTTGG
>CAACVD010000217.1_pt1 | contig 27320 bp, 50 predicted proteins | sample 2381771 | NCBI WGS metagenome assembly CAACVD01 (sample SAMEA5211965, study PRJEB30684) | marine metagenome | biome: Marine; feature: Epipelagic; material: Water | collected 2015-10-15 | depth 15 m
TACTGTTAAATCTCCTGTTATAGTTAAATTACCTCCTACTTTAGCATTTGAGTAAACATGTAAATCATATCCTATTTCTGGAGTAACTCCTATACCTATTTGAGTTGTAGAAATATATAAAGGAGAATTATTTCCAAATCCATCAGTAAGCTGTTTAGCTCCTGTGGTTAAATTACCATTATCTGTTAGTTTGATTAATGACTGGTAAGTATCTTTTATTTTATTTCCTGATAATGTAGCCATTATTTATTTGTTTTATTATTTATCTTTTTAAGATAAGTTAATAGTTTCTTTTTATTTACCTCTTTAGGTTTGTATGTCTTTTTTATAGTTGCCATCCGTGAAAACCTGTATCTTTATCAGGATATATATCTTCATTGTTGTTACTATAATACTCGCTAAATTTACTTGGTGCATTAAAACTCATATAATCAATAAATCTTTGTGCATAATACTCAGCAAAGTCTCTCTCCTTTTGAATTAAGAAATCAATCTCTTCTTTACTGGCAAGAGAACTATTTTCTGAATTATGCTTAAATACACCTCCATTTGAAATAGAATATGCAGCAAATGGTAAATATTCTACCATAGCAAAATGAATTAACATAGGTTGTATATAATCATTTACTAAATCTAAATAATCACCAGATAATGTTCCTGCAATTATATCAGCACTTATTTTATCATATAAATCAGTACCTAAATAATTCTGAACATGTATCTCTTGTGCTAATGCAATAAACTGTATAAATTTATCAGTATCTACATTAGCATTTATTGCTGTATTCTTTACTAAATCTGCTCTTTTAATAAATAGTGCTGTTGCCATTATTCTTCTATATTTTCAGGTTGTTCAATCTCTTGTTCTGGTTCTACATCATCTTTTTTTATACCTGTTTCTTTTTCTACTTCAGCATCCGTAATTGCATTAGTCAAATCAGTAAATTCAAGAGGTTGTAGTGTTTTAAAGTATATATCTAATTCAATACCATTGTAATCTAATATCTTTTCTAATTCATCAAGTATAGTTACTTGCATAGGTCTGATTACTGTATTATCCATAAGTATTGAAGCTGTTTGTAACTCTTCAGCATTATTGCCAAGACCAGTAGTATCCTTTATACCTACTAACATAGGAGATACAATTCTGTGTGATACCATAACCTTTCTCATAGATTCATCAGATAAAAACTTATATTGCTCATGAGCATCAGAAAGTATGACAGGTTCTATAGAAGCTGCAAGGTCTTTGCTATCATTAAATGCCAATATAAAACGACCAGCATTACTAGAACCACTAAATTTTTCATGAATACTTCTCTCAATAAGCTCTCTTTGTTCCTCCGTAGGTACTCCGTTATTAAAGTTAATAAGCATACTTGGTGCAAGACCATTTTGAATATTATTGATATGATAATTTGCTATCTCTTCTTCAAGTTCTGCATACTGTAATCCTCCTTGATAATCTACAGGAGAATAATAATAAAATCCTGCTCTATAAGGTTTAATATATAATATTTCTAATCCTGAGTTACTTGTACCAAATGCAGGTATTCTTTTAGGTTTTTTACTACCTTTTATTTCAGACCAGTCTTTGGCATAATAATAAGCCCTTATTACACCCTTGTTATCTACCTTCTCTGCCCTTAACATCTCTACAGGGATATGTTCTACTTGCACAATCTTAGAACGGTCCTTAGAATAGATTATTTGAAGTGCAGCTTGACCCATCATTTTATAGTCATAGCAAATCTTCTTCATACAATCTTTTGTGAATAGTTCTTTTAGCTCCTTATATTCATTTGGCTTATCAATACTATCTACAGCATCTAATCCTTTACCATAAATCATTTCTGCAATACCATTTATCGCAGCATTATTTGTCGGGCTTCCGTTATATCTATCTATTAAATATTGAAAATAATTGTTGTCATCTCCATATTCAATCCATTCTTGATTATATCTTTCACTAATCTCAGGTCTTGTATATGAAGAAAGATTTACAACATGGATTTTACCTTGTTGTATTTCTAATTTTGGTTTTGGAGCACTTAATCTTTTTCTCATTGCTCTGTTACTTTTTTTTGTCATAATATTACAAAATCATTATCGTATGAGTTCTCTGTTGTATAATCTCCAGAATGAACATCAAATACATTATAATCTGTTTGGTCAGTACAAAATATAGAACCTCTATAAATAACTGTACTACCATCTTTTACTATAAACGAATAAAATCTATTGGCAATTAAATTAAAACTACCATTAACTGTCATATACCCGTTTGAATTGCTTACTGTAACTGAAACTGCACTTGTTGTACGTTTAGATTTATCAGTAAGTTCAAATGTCACAGAGCTTGGTGTACTTCTAGGAATTATCTTAAAACTCTGGGCATCTGTGGATGTTGTTAATATAATCATATTATAAGTAATAAATATAATATAATTTGTTTGCATAAAAAAAGGGATACATAATGTACCCCTTTTAAATTCACAAAGTATATCTAATTATTAAGAATTAGTTCCTACTGTTACTGTTACAGTCGCACTACTCATCCCAGCATAAGGGTCAGCAGCAGTTGGACTAGCAACAAAGTTAGCAGGTAAAGTTTCCATAGCAGATAATGTAAGTGTATAACCACTTAAATCTCCCATAGCAGCACCAGTTACTATTGTACCACCAGATACATCAGCTCCATGCTCTCTACCCATTAAAAATACATTTCCATTATAATCTTCAACAGCAATATGTGGTCTTCCAAATGCAATCAATTTCAGTTCTTTATTATCTTCTTTAGATAATTTGTGTAATGTTAAATTTAGTGTTTGTTCGAAGAAAGTAGTACCATTCTCTCTTGACGAAGTGATGTTTTGTTCAAATGATGAATTTCCTTTTACTTCATATTTAAATGCAGTAAACGTACCACTCATATCTGTAATCTCATCATCAGTAAGTGTTATTGTGCCTAAGTCACCAAAATCTGTGAAATAGACAGCTCTAATACCACCAACTACGTCTTTACATGGTTCTTTTCTTCCTAATGTTAAGTCACAAGCCATAATATTTTATTTTAATAAAAAAGGGCAGGTAGAATATACCACCTACCCTTCTTATGTTATACAATTATTTAGTTATTAAGCTAATGTTAATAATACTAAATCTGAACCGATTCCATACTGAATACCAGATGTAAATCTCATAACAACTCTTACGTTTTGAGAACCATCTAAATCAGCCATATCAAGAACTTTTACTTCATTGTGGTCAGCTAATAGACCAGTACCGAAATATAAGTTTGATTTTTGTCCTGCAACGATATGGTCACTTGGCATACCTGAAGTATAAACAACTTCAATACCTTCGAAAGATAATGAAGCATTGCTTTCATACCATTGGTTACCTTTGTTGTCATATCCTTGAGCACCTAATCCGTTAGCACCATATCCTCCTAAATGTCTTACATATGCTTGGAATGCAACTGGTGGAACATATATTTTTAAATCTTCTTTTCCATAAACTGCGTTAGGAATTGAATCTACAACATTACTTAATAAAGTAACGATGTTAGAAGATGTAAATTCTGTAGCAGAAGCATTAGCAGCATCGTTTACGTCTGAATCAGCAGCCATTAAAACTGTAAATCCATCAAACTCACCTGCGTTAGCGTTCACACCACCCCAGATATTTTGTTCTGTTTTTTCTGCAACTAAACCTGCAACATGTCCGATTAAGAAATCAGAGAATTTTGGAGGTAAGTTATCATACGCTGAGTATCCCATTTGGATAGCTTCCCAGTCGCTTCTAAAGTCCTTCTTACAAAGTTCTAAGTTTACTTGGAACTCTTCTGGTTGAAGGATTCTTTCTGTTAAAGTTACAGTAGCAGTATCAGAAAAATCACAAGTTGCATCTTTGATTACGTTAGCATCAGTTGCGACTTTTTTGATTACTTCTTTAAACTTTACGTTTGGTTTAATCTCGATATTACCTCTATTTAAGGTATTACCAGATAATAATGCAGCTGAAATATAATCACCAGCAAATTCCCCTGCATAAGTAGTAGTAATTGATGTAGTAGTAGCCATTTTTGTCTATTTATTTATCTATTAATGTTAAAAATTTGATTCAATACTCTATCTTTTGTACTGAATTGTCTGTTTTGTGAGTAAAGAACTTTTTTTCTAGGTTGTTCTTCAACACCTTGACTGATTGGTTCTGCAGCAGGTTCTTTAGAAAGCTCTTCTATTTGTTTACTCATAGAAACTTTTTCTTTATCATAACCTAACTTCATCTCTTCAATCTTGTCCATGATTGATTTGATTTTAATATCAAACTCTTCTTTTGAAACGTATTTGTCCATATCCATTTCAATTTCTTCAGAAACTTCTTCAGCAGAAACTTCTTCTTGTAGTTCTTCAGCTTCTACCTCATCAGATGAAAGTTCTTCAGCAACTACTTCTTCTTGACAAGCAAGTTCAGTTAGTTCTTGAGACATTTCTTCTTCTTCAGTAAGCTGTTCAGAAAGCTGAACTTCTTCTTCTTTAAGCTCAACCTCTTTTACGTCATCTTTTTTAATTAGAGAAAGTTTCTCCATGATGTCGTTTAGAATTGATGTAGCTTTTTGTTTTTCCATAAATTAAGTATTATAAAATTAATTTTACTATTAAAGTAACTAAGTATTAAAAGGTTGTTAGATTTTTAACCTTTCTTTTGAATTATATACCATTCAACACCATCTGACCAAAGCATTAAACCTTCATAAGAAACATTCAATTCATAATAGTTTGATGAACCATCTAATGTTTGACCAGCTACAGGAGTTAACCTAGCTCTTGTATTTGTATTAAAACCATCATTTGTTACTATTCTTATAATTCTGTTTATGTTTTTAGTTGCAGTAGCGTCTGGTAAACTTAAAGTCATATTTCCTGAGCCACCAGACCAACTTAATTTAATCATCCTTGAATCATCATAAATAGAATCATTTAAATTAACAGTAACATTAGGAGAAACAGTAATGTCTGTGTTATGAATGTAATTAATAACTTGACTTATAGTTCCTTTTTTAGTTTCGCTACTTTGAACTACTGCAAAAGTTTCTGGTCCTTGTAATTCTGTAGCTGCATTTAATTGAGATATTTTTTTTGACATTATTTATAGTATTATATTATTTCCATTTTCTTGTAATAAATTTGCTCCAGATTCAAGAAGTAAAACTCCTGTTCCTGTTATTCTTCCTATACCCTGAGCTCTTAAAGTTCCATTACAACATTTTCTTGAATAGGTTTTGCCATCTTTACAAAGACAAGCTCTTCTTCCATTATTCGGAACATTTCTTCCTAATGTTTCATTTGTTTTTTTCATTTCTTAGAACTCTTTGGATGTTTAGCTGGTAGTAAATCATAATCTGTAGTGTACTTGGAATTTTGTGGTCTTCCGTTTCTTACCAAATACATAAAAGCGTTAACTCTCGCATGTGCCCATTGTGAGGGTGATTTTACGTTAGGTGAATGACTTGTATTAAATGCTCCAAGACCTCTTTGAAATACAGAAGCCAGCATACCAACAGTTATGCCATAACCTAATTTTTCTTTATATCTTTTGTTAAAATCATCTGCTTTCTTTTGCAAAGATGCTCTATCTTTTGCAGAAACCTTAGCTCCTCTTTTACCAGATGCATCTCCTTTAGCTGTTCCTTTTCCTTTAGGATTAGGATTAGGTGTGCTAGATTTAGGTGCTTTAGGACTTCTTCTTACCCCTCCTCTTGGCCCAACCTCTGCTAATAAATGTTCTGCACAAGGCATATACCAAGTTTTACCTTCAAATTCGTGTTCATGTATTCCGTCACAATCTAAATCTTTTGCCATCTTTTTAGCCATCTCTTCAGATGAATAAGCTAATCTATCATTTATAATTGCATGGTCTTTATCAACAACCATCGATGCCATTTTCAATTCACCAAGCTCTCTTAGTTTACCTCTTGACCAGTTTAATCCTGCTTTCCCACCCCATAATAGATATGAAATAGTTCCACACGCTTTACTATCACTAGGGTCATAATAAGTTTCTGCTCGACTTAAATATGAATACATCCTCTTAATTGTGGATAAACTCAATTTCTCACCTCTTGACAATTGCTGAGCTCTTATTTTTCCTACGCTTGTAGCACATTTATTATTTACTTTCTTATTTAATTCAATACCTCTTTTGGCATTATTTCTAACACCACTTCCGTAATCACCATAAGTTTGTAATTCATATTTATTATCTAGTATTGAATTGGCAATCTCTAATAGTATTTCTGTAGCTTCTTCTTCATTTTCTACATCATCTATTGCTGCCATCTCTAATTTATCTTTAAAGTATCCTTCAATACTAAATCCTTTTACTAATCCTGTTTTTACATAGTTTTCCCAAACATCATTATTATTTACTTTCATTGACACCATCCAAGTACCAACAGGTAAATCCATATCATACTTTCTTGATTTATCATGTACTTCATCTTCTATAATCCAAGATTCAACTACAGATAATCCATGTAATTCAGCTTGATGTTCTAATGTAGATTTATTTTGATTACCTCTCATTAAGAATAATTGAGATGCTTTTCTTACAGTATCTTTTGAGAAATATATATAATATTCTTCTTCACCATCTTTTCTGTATATATTCTTATCTGGCACTAATGCAGCACCCATAAGTATTCTTTTCTCTTCATCTACTTGTGCTAATTTAACTTCATGTTGTTTAGATAAAGCAATAAAGTTTTCTTCTATTGCAGGTTGGTCCACAATAGATATGGCTTCTATGCCAGATAATAATTGTTCTTCGTCTATTAATAATTCTACTATTTTCATATTAAACTTATTTATATAATTAACCTAATGATGCGTTTCCTGTAATGTTTCTGTCTAATTCTTGTGCTGATGATATTTCTTTACTAACCACAAATGCTTGAATTGGTTTGCCAGTAATTCCAGCTAATCCTGTAGCTAACTGCGAAACACCTCCTGCTCCTACTACATTAAAGTCAGGAGCTTCTACAACACCTCCTTCTCCTCCTGCATCACCACCTCCAATACCTGTTGGTACATTTCCTTTTGACCTAATAGCTCTAATTCCTGTTGCAGCCGATGCAACTATTGCTGCTATATTTACTGCTGAAGACATATTATTTGACAATTTTAATCTTTTAGCATTAGCTTTTATAGCAACTCCAGACAAAGGATTTAGGGCAGCAGCAGCATTTGAAGTTGCAGTAATAACTGCGTTAGATGCTTTTGTAGTTATAACAACTTTAGCTATTTCTGATGCTTTTTCTGCTATAATTGCTGCAATTTTCATATCATCAGTTAAAAATCCTAAATTCTTAAAACTATTTGATAATTCTCTTAAACTATTTGCATATGTTTGTTGTATTTTAATTCTTGTTTTAGTTTCTAACGCTTCAACTTTAGTCATTTGCTTCATAAACTTAGTAAAGTTATCACCAAACTCATCTAAAGAATCTTTAGATTTACCAGTCATATCTTTTATTTGGTCTGCTAAGGTTATACTTCTGCCTATTCTACCAAAAGCTCTAACAATCTTTTGTTCATTCATTTCAAATCCAGTTGTATCAAGATTATTGAACATATCCATTAGCTCTGCTATTTCTCCAGTAATTTCTTCAATAGCTTTTGCTCTTCTCTCTGATGCCTTTTCAAACATATCTGTAAACGCATCATCAAAACCTAATATTCCTTTGAAAACTGATATAGCTCGGTCGAATAAAGAAATATTATCAAATAGACTAGATGTCTCTAATTCAATTAATTTTACATATTTAGTTTGTATTAAAGACATTATAGCTTGTGCTTTTGCTTTTTCTTGAAGCATTGGAATATATTCTTCAATAGCTTTTGTTGATTCTTTAGTTAATCGACCTTCATCATCTAGTTCTAAATTTAATTTTTTATGACTTCTGTTTAATTCATCAATAGCTTGTTGTTTTTCAAATGTAGAACTTCTTACATCATCTAATACAGAAACTAATGTTTGTAGTTTTCCAATTTGTTCTCCAGCAACTTTATTAGCTTCTTCTTGTACTTTTTTAAGCTCTTTTGTTTTTTCGGTTACACCAGATAACATTTCCATTATTTTTGGTCCAAATGAAATAACTAACTGTATAGCTATTAAGAAACCACCAGTACCTAAAAGAGATGCACCTAATTGTTTAAATGATGCAACTACGCTTTTATTTGTTTCTATAAAACTTGAGAATAATGTGATAACCTGAGATAAGTTGTTAGCAATAGCTGTATATCCATAAGCAGCATCTGAAGCTAAACGACCTGTTTCTAATAATATAGCGTTATTTAATCCAGACTGAGCTCTACCTTTTTCAGTAGCTTTTGTTACTTTCGTAGTAGCTCCTTCTAATTGATTTAGTTTGTTTACTACTTTATCTACATTTACTTCTGCTGATTTAGTAGTAATATCAACTTGTATAAGTATTTTTTTACTTGCCATATCTCACTCGTTTTAATTGTTCTTTCATTTCTTTATAATTACCAACAGCAGAATATTTGCCTTTGGCAATATCAATTAGTTCATTTTCTCCGTACCAATCATAAGCATTTAACAAGTCTATTATATTTCTAATCATCTGTTAATTTATTTAAAAGTTCTAAATTACTAACCTCAGTATTAAAGTTTGTCTCTATAGAATTAATACGAAAGGTCTCATCTTGTATCACAAGCTCATCGTTTAATCTATAGTTTGCCAAAATATCTGTAGATAAATATGCTTTTAATTTATATATTCTTTTTTTCTCATTAAATATTCCATTTATATAAGTAGCATAAAACTTCTTAAATAATGAATTTGTTGTTCCTCCATAGTTTTGCAAATTCCATTCGTCAATCTCATCGTCAAAGTTTATTGTAAAAGATGGTGCTGTTGAACTTGTTCCATCTTCATTTGTATTTGATGGTCTATAGTATTGCGTTATTTCATTTATTGAAACATCAGAAATCCATTTTATTCCTGTGCCAGAAGATAACCCTGTTTCTTGAATGCCATAAAAAATTAATGGTTTAGTTAATACGGGTTCATAATTTCCAGTATTAGGAGTTACATCTGTATCTGATGTAAATTCTCCTGCAGCAGAATATCCCCATAATATATCTGTTATATAAGCCACAGGTTCTGTTACTGCAGAATATGGACTTGTTCCTGTTTTATTATCATCAATAATTCTTTCGTATTTCATGTGTTCAAAAGGCAATTCAACTTCATAAACAGTTCCTCTATCAATTCCTTGTGGTCTAACTTCCTCATCGCCAAATATATCATTAAACTGCTCTTGATGATTTATAGACAGCAAAGTGCTTGGTTCTTGATAACTAAAATCTATTTCATTATACTCAAAAGCTCTATTTACTTGTAGTCTTGATGTATCTACAAACTTAGTTATATCCCATTCTCCTTCTGATGGATTATTAACTCTATCCGCATAAAACTCATCTAATGTATCTACTTTAATTTTATCAAAATCTGCATCTCCAACATCTTCTACATAATATGCAGTTAGATTAAACATTTTAAATATGCCAGTTAAAAAATCTATGACCTTTAATTTTGGCACATTCTGAGTTATAATAATTTCACTAACTGTAGATATTGAATTACCAGTACCATCAATATTCCATATAGCATCTTCTTGACCTGATATTGTTCCGTTTGTTATAATATATTTTGTTAATTCTATTTGTGGTGTAAATGAAATTGCTGTATTAGATTCAACAATCCATTTTACTTGATAATTCACAGGATTAAAACTCTGTGCTACTTCGAATGTTAGTGTTCTGCTTGAACCAGCTTGTAGTGTAGATTCAGCCAAAGTATTTCCACTTACATAATCAATCGCTTTCATTTTAAACGGAATACTTGTGTTACCTCCAGAAGTTGTTACAGTTAATGTAGCTTCATAACTTGCATTAAGATTTTCTACTGTAAAAGACCAAGTATCTCCATCAACAGCAAAACCTAAATCACCAGAAGAATATCCCCAATCACCACATATTCTACTTAATACTTCTTCTTGGTTTTCATCACCACCTATAGGTCCTTTGTTTCTACTTAACCATAAATATAAATTAGAAAACTCTGTATTATTAAAAAAATCTCTAGTAAACACAATATTAGATGGATAACCATTTGCAACTGTATATTTATCTTCTATAGCTTCTATAATGGTTAAACATTTTATTGCAGGTTTTAAATCATCAAATGCAAGTCCAATACTGTTTGCTGTTGTATTATAATACAAGTTTCCACTATATTCAGGACTAGATTGTGCTGAATCGTAATAAAATCTTTTAGTATGTGATATTAAAGGATATATAATTTTACCTGAAGATAATCCACTTTGTAATCCTGTTTTAACATTAGAACTGCTATAATCATGTGTATAATCATCTAGCTCAGGTAAATCACTAAGCTCATCATCACCAAGCAAATCTTTTAGATTTATTAAATTGCCATAAAAAACAACTGTATATGAAAAAGGTTTATTATCTCTTAGTTTAACATTTTCTAATGATATTTTACCTCTTTTAAATGGAGAGAAATCCATTTCCATTATTGCGTCTTTTCTAGTTCTAGCATCAAATCCATTATCTATTTCAGATTTATACCAATGCTGAAATATCTTATTGTTTTCTCTTGAAGCTGGAACTGTAAATGTTTCACTAAAATCAGTAAATACCTTTCCTATATCTCTTACATCTTGAATCTTTGATGTTAAAGTAATTGTTTCATCATCAAACATATCAACTCTACGATATACTCCATCACCATCTTTTATGTATAAAACTATCTTTTGCATTATAGAATATTATTTATCTTATCAAATGCATAATCAAATTGAACTGTATATGTAATTAATTTATCGTTTACAGATTTCTTAAACTGTAATGTATTCGATTTAAGATTTATTGGCAATACAGTACTTGTATCATCAGCCCAAACCTGTTCAGATAACAACATTTGTCTAACAACTTCATTATGACCTTCTGGATAAAAACCTGTATTCATGGTTATAGATTCCTTACCATTTACCATAAATTTCTTTTCTTGATGCTTACTTAAAGCGTAAGAAGGAGTTCCACCAGAATTTTCTAAATCTAATATATTATTCTTGAATTGTTCAGATGTTACGTTAATGTTAGTTGTTGATTTCTTAAAGAACCACATTCCTTGTAAAGCACCATACTTATTATAGAATATTGTGTTTAATGGGCTAAATTTACATTCATTTACTTTTTTCAATGTTATTATTGTGTCTGTATATCCACTTATTGAAGTGTCAAAAGTAACTGTATCGCCATCATTCAATGTGGCTGTATCTTCAATAATTATATATTGTATTTTTTGATTAGTATTTCCATTATCAGCAATTTGTATTGGTGTTATGCCAGAACCCCAAGTAGAATCATTAGTTTCCCAAAAATCATTAGCAGCTTCCCAATTTATATTAGCACCTGCTGAAGAAGTAAGTGTAACTAATGGTAGAGCTTCTGCAAACACAGGTATTTTTATATCTTGCCCATCAAAATAATAAACATCTGTATTATCTTGTAAAACCATTGGAGTTGTTGTTTCTCTAGGATTTACTCCATCTTCAAAATATCCATAACCATCTACACCTAAAAAAGTGCTTGTATTTGTATCTTGACTATTTACTTGAACAATAGTTCCACTTGAATTGTATATAGTAATATCTGCATCTACCCAAACTGTATCAGTAGCATAGTTATTATATTCTGTTTCTAAATAATCTCTTATAAGTTCACTTAATTCAAATACAACATATGGTTTGGCAAATAATATATAGTTTTCACCAGAAGCCATAATATCTGCACTTAATGATAATGTAGAATCACTATCAATAGCAGTAACACTTGCAGTTGTATTGTCTGTAGTGTTCTTTACAAAGCTACCAACCTGTGCTGTAGTATTAAAGTTTTGTGTACTATCAACTAATTTATTAGCAGTAGTTGATGTAGTTGTACCTCTATCTAATTCATCTAATCTTTGGTCTTTGCTTATTGTATATCTTAAGTAAGCACTTGTTCTTTGTGCGTGTGTTCCAGTCCAAATATAAAGTTGCAATTTAACAGAATCTAAATCTGCATTAGATACTTTAAAATAATATGGACTTCTTGTGTTTATTACTGTACTCATTATATTTTTCTTGTAAATGTTTCTCCTGATTTATCCCAACCTAACATCACTAATATCTCATCAAGATTTAATGATATATCTTTTATAACGCTAGGGGTAATTCCTATAACGCTATCGAATTGTTTATTTACTACATCTTGTAAGAATCCTGTTTTTTTTATTCCATACCTATCTAATTTTGTTTTTATTAATGTAGCAGCTAAACTTTTGCTTTTTACTTTTTCTAGTGTTACTGGTTTACTATCAATCCAATTTTCAATTCCTTGTTTTGTTGCTTTTACTTTATTACCATCAGCTCCTTCATCTAGTATTTCAGCATAAGCATTACCAACTACTCTATAAGATTGAGTTGCTCTAAATCCTTTCTCATTCACAATATTTTTTAGTTTCTTAACTAATCTTAAACTATTAAGTAAATCTCCACTTGAATTTATTGGCTTAGTAATATTTCTTTTACCAAATAATTTACTATTATAAGTTCTTGTTCTAGGCGTTTTTATTTCTTGCCTAGTTAATACAATTAACTTTTTTACATAATTAATTAGATATGCTTCTGTATTTTTTAATTTAAAACTCATTAGCAAGGTGATTGTCCGTTAGCATTAATATCTGATATTTGATTGTTTGGCACTATAACATCAAATGTTAATGACCAACCAGCAAGTAGATTCTCAAATCTATCTTCAAACATATCTGCTGTAAAATCAGAATCAATTTGAAATAAATTAGTAAATAATTCTCCTCTTCTCATCGCACTTTGCAATCCATTAACTACAAAGAACATTGTGTTTTGTATGTCTTGTTTATTATTTATACCATGAAAATAATCGTTTTGGTTTTTTACATCTTCATTAGCATCATGTACAACGTCCATGCAAATTACTTGTACATTAAAAACAACAACGTGCTCTTGAAATGTACAATTGTTTACAATTATATGTGCCAAAGGAAAAATACTTTGTTTTGCTAAATCTACTTCAAATATATCTCCTGATGTAACTGTATTGATATTAGAATTACCTTGAAGATATGTTTTTAAAGTATCTAATATGTCGTAAAATGTTGTCATGTTTTATATGCCTTTTTTATTTCTTGATTTTCTATTTCTATTTTTTCTTTCTCAAATGATAAATAATTTAAACATTGGAAAAGTGGTAGTTTTGTAACTTCTTCAAACTTACTGACGTCTCCTTTAGCGAGTGCATAAACTGATTGATACCATCCCCATTTTTTTGCAAATACACTTCTAGCTGTTGCATATTCTCTTTCGTTAGATTCTTCTCCATATATTTCGGTATAGCTGCTAGTAATGCTTTCCCTAAATCGTAAAAAAAAAGCGTTGAACTTATTACTACATTCATTGGCATTTCTTTCATTATTTCTTGTATTTCTTCTTTGGCTTCATAAGGAGCAATAGTGTATTTATCACCTAATTTAAAATTAACTGGTCTATAAAATACAGCCATCGCTTTATGTATCTTTTGCCAATCAGGTAAATTGTTTTCAATATCAATATACTCCCCTAAACTTATATCATCTAATTTTGGTATAAAACCCATATCTACTCCATTTAAATCAAACCTTTGAACTAATTTAGGTTTCTCTTCAAATGCTTTATTTAATATATCTAATATTTTTTTATAACCTCTTACTGATATTTTAGAAACATCTTTTAACGATACATTACAAAATATTTCAACTAGCTTCATATTTAGAAAGTTATTTAACTCTTCTGTGTCTTCAGAATCTTTATGTGCATCTACAACTTTCATATACTTTTGATATTGCCATAATTTAATATCTTCAAGAGTTGCAGGTACTTCTAACTCAATAGTTTTTCTTGCCATATAATAATTAATAATTTACTTAAACTTTGTATCTCAATATACTCACCTGAATATATGTCAGGTAGAATATGTTATTATTTATGTATGTTACATATATGTTATACACTATGCATGTAATACACTATGTATATTATACACTATGCTTATATAACACTATGTATATATATATATATAATATATATGTTCTGACTAATTGTCACTAGCGTTATATTTTTTATAGTAGTGAACATATAATTCATATATCTTTTCACTCCATTCTTTTTTGCCATAAGTAACAGGACTTCTGGTTATATTACCATTATTGTTTACTTCAACATAGTATTCTTTATCGTTCTTTGGCACAGCATAAACCTTGATTCCTTTATCTACGCAAAATGCAATCGCATTTATTGAATGTGCCAGATTGGTATAGTATAAAGTAGAAATCTTTTTACCCATTAGATTCATAAAGGTATTGAATTCATATTGAATTGACAAGTGTCAGATGGAAACTATGACTTGTAGAGAGAGTAGGGTAATAAAGGATACACGATTGAAAACAGGCATACTCAATAAATATAAGCGTTTCTAAGGCGTTATACTACAAAAATGGACTATATATATAGAATTAAATTAATATGCTCTTAAATCGCACGAAAAGTGGCTTAAATTGTGTCTTTTGGGTAGAATTTAGAGGAATAATAAAAAAAATTAACTTAATTAATCTTTTCTATCTGATTATCAACTATTTAAATAAATGCAAAAAAAAAGAGGGATTAAAAAACCCCTCTAAATGATTAATAAAATTTAATTAATTTTTAATTGTATGTAACACTATTTATTGAACCATCAGCATTAAAATAAACTCTTTTTGTTACTCCGTTTTGTTTTTCTGAGCTATATTTTAAATACTTTCTTAACTCTCTATTTTGTTTTGCATGGTGCAAAATGTTTTTTTCTATTCTATGCATGGTTATTAATTTAAATTAGATAATTTGTAAACACCTGTTTTAATATCTCTTTCAATTTCTTTCTTACTTTTATCTGTGCCTAAGAATGATTTTAAATATTTCAAGGTAGTTCTTGAATAATCCCAATAATTTTTGTCAAGTGTTGTCTTGCCTAAAAATCCTCTTTGTCTCTTTGCTATTATTGTTGAATAGCTTTGAAAATATATATACTTGTCTGTATGTATTTCAAATTGATTTGGTACAGGGTTTCCTGTTCTTGTTGAGTTCATTTGTGTAACTTCTAATGTTTTCATATTGTTTTTATTTAATGTTAATAGTTTTTAAAGTTCGATACTAAATAAGATAGTAAACAAAAAAGCTAATAAATATACAGTTAATGTTATAAATCTATTATCTAAAATAATATTTACTATTCTACTTTTTAACCTTTGTAAAGGTGTGGCAACTTTTATTTCTTTCGTTACCATTTCATTTAATTCTTTAATTCTTTGTGTTTTCATTTTGTTTTGTTTTTAGTTAATAATAATCTTTGTTTATAATCTTTTCGGCTTGTTCAATAACCTCAAAAATTTTGTCTCTTAATTCATCTAAAGATTCAGTTTTGTATATATATTCTGTTCCTTTTTCTGATTCTTCCCATCCAGACCATTTATCTATTTGGTCTGATGCTTTTTCCTCTCTGTTGTAGATTTCTTCTTTTAAATCATTATCAAATGATTCAAGAAAATTAGTAAGTTTTTTTAATTGTGCCATGTTTTTGTTTTTAATGTTTATTAATAAAGGTTTTTAGTGATAAAAGGAATTCACTATATTCTAATTCCTTTTCTAACTTTTGGCAAAAAGAATTATTTTTTTTGTTTGGGTAATAATAATTAATTAATTCAATTTGTCTTTTTAGGTTTTTACATTTATTGTATAAATCTGTTTTCATGTTTAATAGTTTTAATTAGTCAAATATATATAATTATTTCCAACTGACAAAATAAAACTATAAATATTTTTTTTATATGTTTGTTAATTAGGTTAATTGCATTTTATCAAAAATATGCCAAAAAATACCCCCATCGAATTGCTATTGAATTGACAGGGGTAAAAACCAAACATGAAAAAATATTGTCTAATATACTATTAAATTTACATATATTGAATTAACAATTTAGATAATCGTGATTATGTGTTACTTTCATTTTTATCTCACCATCAGGATGTAGTGTATAAATCATTTTAAGCGATTCTAACAACACTTCTAACTCTTGTTGAGTAATTGTATAACCATATATCTCTAATCTCGCTAAAATCTCACTATTTTCTTTCTCCTCTCCTTGTATTTGCCAATGAGATGATATTTCAATTAATACATCATTTTCTAACGTATCTGTGTTTTCTCTTGGTGTGGATATTAAATTTCTATTGTACTCTTTTAAATTCTTAATAATTGTTTTCATTGTATTAAATTTCTAATTTATTTGTTCTTAACTTATAATTATATACATCTAATATTTCTTGAATAATGTCATATTCATTATTATAAATATATATTTTCTTTACACTTTTACAATTCTTGATTAATCTATCAATATCAAAATGTTCATTTTTAAACATTATCTTTTTTAATGCCCTGACAAATTTAGTGGACATTGCATTTTTACCAATTACATCTCTTAGGTTTTGGCAATTTTCTAAAACCATTTCTCCTAAATCCTCATTGAGTTCATAAATACCTTTTTTAATTAAAGAGGTTGAACTCATTTTTGGTCTTGAATTGAAAGCATCAGTAATTGCTGAAAGTGTAAAATCATCAATAAAGTCATCAATAATTTGTAATAACCTTTTATATTCTAAGTTACCTTTTACTGCATGAGATTTGATATGATTAATTACTTTCCAACCTTGTTGATTAGTATTAATATCAACTACACAATCTTTATTGACATTATTATTGATTACATAAAATACAGGTTTCTGTAATTGAATTAATGCTTCTAATCTATGTTGCCCATCAATAATATAATTATCATTAGTTACAATTATCGGAACAACTAACCCAAATTTACTAACTGACTTACAAAGTAAATTAACATGCTTTTTATCAACATCTCTATTGAATGGCAAATACTTAAATAAGCCATAGTTTTTAGTTTCAAATATTTCAAATTTTTTCATTGTTTATTAAATTTATATATTCTATATTTCTGTTTCTGCTATATTCTTTTATAGTCCAATCAATACTCCTATCGGTATTGAATTCTTGAACATACTCCTCACTATTAAATTCTTTAATAAGGAAAGTATATTTATGCATTTTGCTTTCTGTATTCGTGTTCTAAGTTAGCATGGTAAACATCAAGTTTAGCTTCTAACTCTTGAATTCGTTTTTCATATTCCACATTCTTTTCTGTGGCATTATGAAGTAATTGTCTAAGGTGGTTTATTTCCACTCTTACAATATCAGGTGTTCGTGTCATTGATTTCTGTTTTACTATTTAAAAATTCTATTGTGCCAAAGATAAAATCTTCTTTAGCTTCTTTGCTTTCAAAACTTGTTGGTATTCTTAACCAATACTGAGTTTTGTCTGTCGTGAAAAACGACATTAATATTTTGCCTAATGTTCTCATATTATTTGTTGTCTACGTTGAAATTCATATCTAAGAGCATGAAGATAATCTATATCTTTTCTATTGTAACTACAATATTTAATAGCATCCTCAACCTCAATCAAACAATCCATTAAATCACCTAATTCCATTTCTTTTAATTCATCTGATGTTTTCATCACATTCTTAATTTAATTTGTTCATAAACTGCATTAGATATATCTTCATATTCTTCTGCCTCTAACTCATGCCCAAAATCTTCAAATATTCTCGGCATAATCATTTGCTCAGACATATAATCTATAATGCCATCGGCAAGTTCTATTATTTTTTCTCTTTGTTTCATTTCTTTTTCTTTTTAAATGTTTCATCAATCAATTGGATGTTTTTCTTTGCTATCCAATCAAAGTCGTTACGATGAAAGTATCTGTTATCATCGTACCTTTTTAAGGTTGCTTTTAAATTTGCTTTTTTCATTGTATTTAATTTTTAATTATTATTTCAGGTAAACCAAAATCATTGTAGTTTATATGTACATCGAAATCGAAACCACAATTAGAACATATAAAATTATCTACATGGTTTGATGCTTTACAGTAATCACATTTAATTGTTTTCATAATATCAATATTACTAAATATTTTGCAACTGACAAAATAAATTAAAAAAAAATTAAATATACCTCTGTAAATTATTTTACAAAATAGCTACCATGAGGTACAGAACGAGTTAATAAATACTGACAACTATATCTCGCACCATCAATAGCATGGTTGAAATTATCTTGTGGTATAGCACCTGTAAGTTTCCATGAATAGTTATTAAATTCACGAATTAAATTAACACTTGAATTGTCAATTATAATATTATAATCTTGCATTAAACTAATTCCTGTTAGTATGCTTCCTTTCTTTTTTATTGTCGGCACTATATTTAAACCTTTTACTTTTAATTCAGTCAAAAGTCTTGGTTCACTATTATCAGCTACGATTAAATTCTTGCCACAACATCTAATACATAAATCAAATATTTGACTTGTTGTTAATCCTGTTTTATAAAAGTGTTCCTTTAACCAAATAATTTTTCTAGTTTTATCAATAGCAACTTCAACTAAAGCTGAGGGGTCTACACTAAAACCAAAGTCCAAACCAAATATTGAATCTATATCCTTATTGAATTTACCCATATTCCAATGAGTAAATATAACTCCCTCTGCTCTCTGCAACCATCCACCCATTATTTGATGCTTATATTTCTCAGGTCTTCTCACTTTCATATCTTCTATCTGTGCCACAAACGATTCAGATAAATGTTCTTTGTTATCTAAGTATGTAGTATGAATATAAGTTATATCATTCATATTACCATTAAATCCATCAGGGATGCCTCTATTCTGAAAAAACCTTTGATATATCCAATTCTCTTTTGTTGTAGGGTTTAGAATTAATATACATCTATTAGGAACTTCTTTTGCCCTAATACTAAAATCTATTTTATCAAAACTCTCTTCATCTGTTAATTCCTCTGCTTCATCTAATACAAATGTAGATACCCCTTGAATTGACTTTAGCTTTGCAGTTTGGTCACCACTACTTGTTCTAATACCACTAAAGTATATTGAACTGCCTGTTAAATTGTTTATGATTTCTGTTTTAGTTATTGTGAATTGTTGAGCAATACCCATTAATTCTAGCTTCTCAATAAATTCAGGTATAATTGACATACCTGCTGAGGTCATTGTAAAACGAGTAAACAATATCCTGTGTCCTTTTTCAAAGGTTAGTAATACTAAAAAGGTATTGACTGCAAATGATTTTCCACTACCACGACCCCCCGTAACTACAAAATATCTATTCTTTGAATTGAATAGAGCTTGATACTTTTTATTTAGATTTAGATTCCTCATCTATTTCTGCTTCAATATCAATAGTATCTTCTTTTTTATCTAAGAAATTAATTACAGGAATGTTTACTTCTGTTTTAATATCCATTTCTTTTCTTTCTTTTGGTTTGCCATATTTATACTCCCAAAGTAATCTCATGTGTGGAAAGCTCTCCTTTGACATCTTGGCAAGTTCTAACCATGCTTTTTCTTCACTACCAAATACTTTCTTCATACTTTGTAAAGCAAAACTACTTAACTTCTTTTCAGTCGCTTTAGGCTTTCTTCCTTGACCTCTTGAGATGCCTTTGACTGCACCATTATTTCTGCGACCATCAGGTTTCTTTTTATTGTCTTCTAATTCTTCCATTGATTTTTACTTATTAATTGTGATATAATTGAATAGTTTCCTAAGTCCTGAAACGTATCAACTAAGGATTCATTATTAGCTTTTCGATTCTTAATGATTAAATTTTTCCAACGACTTATCTTGTCATTCATTCTAAACCATAATCCAGATAATGCAAACTTTTTGCCCTCTTCTGTATCTAAGTCAGCACCTGTGCTTATATTACTTATGCCATAATCTAATTGTTTTTTCGCAAATAATTCAAATTGCTCTAACATAATAGATTCATAATTCTTATATAAATTAGGAGATTCTTTTTGTAATAATTTTCTATACGTATTTTTCATACTTTAACTTATATATTAATATTTCTATATCTTGAATTTCTTTTAGTAGTTTTCTCATATCTTCTGGAACTATCCTTTGTCTATTATGTAAATTAGAACTTTTTTTATAAGAACCATTCCTAATTATAAACTGACATAAATTATTTTTATACTCAGTATAATATTCTATGTTTTCAATCTCTATATTCAAGAACTCGAAGGGATGACTTGTACTCATTAATTGCTTTTAATATGCCACTACAACACTCATATTCTTCTTGTTCTTCGTAGTGCTGTAAAATTATAACCACATCGGTTAGTGTTGTTGTGTGCGTTTGTAAACATAACAAAGTATCTTCATAACACGCATCCTTGTCTAAATATACCATCTTTCATAAAGTTTCTATAACTAAGTAATCATTTAAGTCGAAATCATTTTTAATATATCTCTCATAAACATTTATTGCCATCTCTACTTTCTGTTCTCCACTATAATAAAAATCCTCACTTACATCAAATATACCAATTTCATTTGTAGGAGTTTTATCAATAGTTATGTATCTAAAATCTTTATATGATTTGCCAAACAAATTACAATATATGAAACATTGACTATCATAATTATATGCCTTTGCACTATACTTAAATTTATTTAAATCACTTGTACTCTTTAAATCTATTAGTAAACTACCTAAAGCATCAGCTTTTGCTCTAAATGGATAATCCATTAAGTAATTTATTTGTGGTACTTCAAAATCACAATCAGCTATTAAATCTCTAGCATCAGGACAATTATAAAATCTATCTCTCATTTGTAATGCTTTATCCCTATCTCGAATTGTAAAGACATCCCACCTTTCAGCTTTGGCAAGTTTATACTCTTTGTTTGCTTTAGTTTTTACATCTAAGAACAAACACTCATTAAATTTATCTTCTTCTAATATACTTGCATGAAATAAATAACCTTGTGCAAGTGCATCAGATTCAGTAGGTAAATCATCTTGTTTTTTATATTCTCTAGGAGATTTTAGTAATTGGCTTATAGCACTACTAGATAAACATGCCTTAGATAAATAACCATAATAGAATTTATCTTCTATTGCTTTTTCTACAAGTTCGTTTCTATCCCAAACTTCACCATCTAATGTTGTAAATAAATCTTTCATTTGCAATCGTAATTATAAGTTTGTGTGTAATCTAATTCCCAACAATCACCAGATATATAGTAATCGTAAACTTCATTGTTGCCATTTATACAAACAAAAACATATCTAACGTAATTGTCTCCATACTCTACATGGTGTGGGTCTAATCTAGGTGGCGAAGGATAGTAACTTAAATCACAATTCTCCTTTGTGCAACTTTGTATAAACATAATTAATAGTATTAAAATTATTCTCATTGTTTCTTTGTTTGAAACAAATTAAATAATAATTAATTAATTATGCAAGTTTAGTTGAATTTCTTTTTCCAAATATCCATAGCTACTGCATATCTTTGCTTAGGGTCAGGATATTCTATAATCATCTTGGCATTATTCATAAATCTGCCTAAGAAGTTTTCTTTTTGCTCGTATCGTTTTGGTTTAAGTAGTGGCATATTTTAATTGTTTTACTTCGAGGTGTTTTATATCCTCATGTTTTACTTTAATTATTTTATCTTTTCTACCCCATTTTTCTCTGGTGTACCATTTTAAATAATCATTTTTACTCGAAGTTGTTTCATTAAATTGTTCTACATACTTTAATAAATCTAATCTTTTATAAAAACAAAAAGCATTTAATTCTTTTATATCAAACACAATATATTTTGCCTTACCTTTTAACCAACCATCTTCTCCTCTTACGTTTTGAATTTCTAACCAAATGCATTCTAAATGTCTATTACCTTTTACATCTATGCCAATGTCATCAATAAAAACGTCAATATGGTCTTTTATGTCTTGTTGTTTTGTAGATTTAGTAACAGATACACCTTTTTCAGATAATAGATTCATAAAGTGTTTTTCTGTACTACGACCATCATAAAATGACCTAGACCATCGACTTTTATGTATCTTTTTACTCATCTAGGTATTCAAGATATACTCTATGCAATTTATTGTGTAATTCTTTTTTAAAGCATGAACCACAACTTGTCATCTTTTTGTTTTGATGAAAAACTCTATTGAATATGCTTAAAAGTTTCTTTTGTGTTTGTGGATGAACAGTAGATTTATTTGCCTTAAAATATTTATCTAAATACTCAAACTCATCTTCTGTTAAACACTCAGGTTTATAATAAGGGAATAAATAATTTAGCTTTTCCTTTCTATCATCACACCCACAATCTTCTCCCAATACCCATTTAGCTACTTTATCAATTCCTGTTTTTTTGAACACCTTTTCTAGTGTATCTCCTAGACCTTTACTTTTTGTATCTTTGATACTCTTTTTTGGCTCTTTTTCTAATTTTTTCTTTGGCATTAGTTAATGTATTAAATATTGAACTTAAACTTATTTTTGTTTCTTTACTTATGTCTCTCATACTCATTTTGGTATTAAAATATAACTTAGTCATTTTTTTATCATACCAATACCAACTATCAATCTCATCATCAATTACATCAAACAACTTGTCTAATTTAATCTTTTTTTCGTAATTGTCAATTAAATTATTGTAATCTTCTATATGGTCTTCATATAATTTATGTAAATCATCTCTGTTGAATTCACTAAATAAATATATTTTTTTATTCTTAACTGCTTTGCCAAACTGCAAAAACTTACTATAAAATATATTTCTAAGTGTAATATAAATGTAAAATGTATTTATTTCTTTATCATTATACATAATCTTATTTACATCTTTAACGTAATCATGCATTCTTAAATACATCTCTTGAACTATTTCATTGGCATCTTCATCACTAATTTTGAAACTACTAGCCATACGAATCCATTCATTATGTCTCTTTGCCAAAATATTAAGTATTTTAGACATTAAGAATCGTTTTAATTTGTTCAAGACTATTGCAAACATGATAGTTCCCTTTCCATTCTTTTTGGAATTCAACTTCATCTGGTGTAAGTTTCTGTTGAGATTTAGATTTATTACCATCTTTTAATTCTATAAGATAGTTATGATTATTAAATCCAATAATAATATCTGGTGCACCTTTGCCGAGCTGATGTGTGTGTAAAACAGAGCAACCAATATCTCTTAGTTTGGCAACTATTTCTTTTTGGTTAGCATCTACTCTTGCTCTTCTTCGCATCGAAACTTATCTATTTCTTCAAATGGTGTTTCATTATGAAAAAAATATCTCGATGATTTTCTATCGAAAGTTATGCCATGTATCTCTTGTGGATAACCTACGAGTTTTTGTTTCTTTATTTTTTGACTGCCAAATATTACAGATGTATCTGAAAAATCAACTGCTCTATTAGGTCGCCAAACAAATAATACATTGTCGGCTTTATCTGAAAATGTTCCCCCACCTTTAATTCTATTTAAATCAGGTTTATAATATTTATTATTATCATCTTTTTGAGGTGTAACTTGGTGTGCAACTAAATGAATTGATATTTTATTCTCAATTGCAAACCTTTTTAACTCACTCATAAATCTACTGATATACAAATCTTCTCTCTCTCCATACTGCATCCTATGTTGAATTGTATTGTAAGGGTCGATTATCAAAGAACGTATGCCTTTTGACTTGACTAAAAACTTAGCCCTTTCAAATATATCTTCTAATTTATAACTTTTTTTTGGATATATTATAAAAAAGTGACGTTTCATAAATTCCATACCCTCTTTAAACTCATCTTCACTCATATAATTACTTTCAAAGTATGGGTCTGCTGATTTGCCAATATACGTTTCAATCAAATCATTATAGAAATCATTTATTGGCATATTCTCAGGTGAAAATACTCCAAACTTCCAACCATCATAAACTGCTTTTAATAATGCCAATTGATTAAGAAACATACTTTTACCTTCATTTTGGTATCCTGTCCATATATTCAATTCACCATTTCGCCAAGTCCATGCTGAATCTACACTTGGTATATAAGTTGTAGTACCCCTTTCCTGACCATTTCTATAACCATCTAACATTGAATCATATATATCATCAATGCCAAATATACCTTCAACTTTAGGGTCTGTGGCATGTCTTACTCTATCTTTTAATGCTTCAATACCTTCAGACAATAATAATTCATTGGCATCTTTATAAGGCTTAAAACTAACTATCTTACATTTTTCAGCACCAAATCTTCTAACTAACTCCTCTTGTAAATATCTACCATTATCATCTTCATCGACTGCCACATATATTCTATTAGCTTGGTCAAACACTTCATAACAATTAGATATACATTCTAACTTTTTATCTAGGTTTTTATCATTTACGTTAGGAGCACCCATATTTACAGATGTATGCCAAGTAATACCAGCTACCTCCCAACTCAATGAATCTAATTCTCCTTCACAAATGATAATTAATTTTTCATTGGCAACCCTATCATAATTGTATATAATTGGCAAACCATTACGACTTTGTGTAAAGAATTTATCATTTATACCTCTAGTTTTATAATTTATAAGTTCATTGTTTCTAAAATATGGAAAAACAATACTTTTGCCATCCTTTGAACTTACTATCTTATTTGTTTCTATGACCTCATCTGTTATACCTCTTTTGTTTAAGAACTTCCTTGCTCTTTGATTTAGCTTCTTTAAGTTGTTCTTTACAGGCTTTTGGTAAACTTTATTCTCGGGCATAAAATATTTCTTTTTTACAGAACCCTTCCAACTACATTTATGACAAAGAAATTGACCTGTTTCTAAGTTTATACTTAAACAAGGGTCTTTATAGTTTTCTTTGCCAATCTTATAGCAATTAGGACACTTTACTTTTTGTTGAGCATGGTCGCTCTTTGGCAATATACCAATTTTTTCAAAATCTGTTTTCATTGTTGTTATGTATTACACTATGTATATATATATACTATGTTATATATTTAATTTATATATAACATGTTATATTACATGGAACTGACAAGTCTGGCATTTGGGCTAATAAATATTTTTCTTTGTTTTCCATAATTTCCAATACTTTTAGTTTCTCTTCTTATATAATCTTTGTCTTCTAGCTTTTTTAATATTCTATATAAAGTTCTGTCGTTGAGTTTCAATGTATTACAAATCGATTCATTAGAAGCATAGCAGTAATCTTTTTTAACTGCCAATGCTTGAATATGCGATAAAACGACTGCTTCCTGTATAGATAAATTTGTATTCATAAATGATAAGTTAATATTAATATAATTTTTCATTGTCTTAAATTTAATCTCAAAGTGCCTAGCTAATAACAATAACTAAGAATACACAGAAAAAAACACTAGGCACTCTAAGATTAGGTTAGTTAAAAGGGTAAATCAGTTTCAGCTTTCTGTGGCTGAGTTTGAGTAGTTGCATCAGGTTTCCACTCATCAATCCAAATTGAATGTGTTTTACCATATTGGTCAACTTCTTTTTTTCTACCCATTGATAACTTAACATATTTTTTGCCATTCATTTCAAATGCAAAATCATTTAACCTATCTAATTGAATAGAAAAGTTTACTAAATCGTAGTTTCCAACTTTTTTTCCACTACCTACATAATTTTTTTCACTCATAATAATTAAAATTTATTTTGTTAATAATTGTTCGACTTCTTTACTTACTTTGTATTTTTGTCTGACATCAGCAATAGTAAATCCTTTTTCTTTAATCGCCTTTAAAACGTTATTAAATTGTGCAGAATTCTTTTGTAACCATTGCTTATTGTCCTCTAAAGTGCCCGTAGAAGCCTTTTTAGACACTTTTCCGTGCATATTAGTTGCGTCTGCATCTTTTGTATCATCTATTAAAAATAAGCCGTTTAAAGCGTATTTTCTAGCATAACTACTAGATGCACCGAAACTTTGTGCAACATCCATCCCTTTTTTATTAGGGTCTATACCTGCTTGTGCAGATACACTAATACTATCTGTACCATCTGAAATAGTCGCAGTAGCAGTAACATATAATGGTTCATTATTTATAGAATCGGATAACATGAGAGTTAAACCTTCTTTTTTGAGAATAGGTTTGACTGCTTCTAAAATGTCTTCACAACTTCTATAATTATAATTACCAAAATTGTTTCGTTGATTTTTAGGTGCTTTCAAGGTCGCTTGAACATTCACCAATTTACTTTGCAAATTTTTCATTTTGCTAATATATACAAAAAATGTCAGATGCAACAAAAAAAGAGCAACATTTCTGCTACTCTTTTCTCAAACAATGAAAACAAAGAAAATCAATGAGTATTCATTTAACACCCTATTGAATTCACAAAGATAGTAAAAAATACCTATTAAATTCACAAAGGACTTATTTTCCTTGTCCTCTATATCTTTTTAAATAATTTTTACTTGACTTGACTTTACTTGATTTGCTTTTGGCGTGTATGCCTTTTCTTTTACGACTATTAGATTTATATTTATTTACAACAGCTTTCTTTGGCATTACTTTCCTTTTATAATACTACTTGCTTTTTCTGTTGTACGACCACCAAAGTATGCTAATACTACAGCCATCATTACTTTTTCAAAGGTGTCATTCCATAATGGTCCTATCTGAAAATCGATTGAATTAACAGAATCCAATATACCTGCAAAGCTAAATACCACAATGCACCAAATAAGAACAAGAGGGCGAACATTTTTACTAAGCCAACTATCACTAGCTGCATCAGCTTTCCATCTTGTACTAATCTCTTCCATTTCTTTATTTTGTTGTTCATATATAAGTGTTTGTAATTTTATTTTATCTTCTGTAGGTATTTTAGCTTTAGTAATTTCTGCTATAGCTTCTTTAGGTGAACTTACACCATTAAGTACATTTCCAAGTGTAGGATTAATAACTGATGCAGCACCAAATAATAATTTGCCAACAGTAGTATCTTTAAATTTCTTTTTATCAGGCATTTGTTATATCTATATATTTAGTTTTGCCGTCATCTCTAACAGCTTTTAATATTTTATTTCTATTCTTTTCTTCACTTACATACGATACATGTACCCAATCAGGATTATCTTCATTACCAAACTCCCATATCAT
>CAACVD010000219.1_pt1 | contig 27291 bp, 33 predicted proteins | sample 2381771 | NCBI WGS metagenome assembly CAACVD01 (sample SAMEA5211965, study PRJEB30684) | marine metagenome | biome: Marine; feature: Epipelagic; material: Water | collected 2015-10-15 | depth 15 m
TTCTATAAGAACAAAGGACTTTATTCTATTATTTCCAAAGATTCCAATTTTTCAACAGAAATCATTCTTTAAATTAGAAGATAAAACATATTGACAAGTTTATCAAGACTTTATAAATTGCCCGTTGACTCCAACTAGAATCCTTTTTTTCTTACACTATAATTTATCCATTGGTTTAAGAGAGTAGATTATCTGATTCATTTTCTAGTTGGAGTCTTTTTTTATTTCTTCCCAAAGGACTCTAAAGGCTCTTGCTGCGGTTGCGGGCACAACTCCGTTTCCAAGAAGTTTGAGTTCATCTTGGTAACTAGTATAGGATCTATACAGTCTATCATCGTCCATCCTATGGGAACCCCCATCAACATTTCTATCCATCGTGGATTTAAATGATGAGCTTTGACCCAAGGATTCTCTTGATAAGACTGTTCTAAAGGACTCATCTGCCTTTGATTTTTGATTCTTTTTTGAATTATTTTTTGTGTGTATGCTTTCGCATCGGTTGAGCATACTGTTATCCAGTTTCTTGAGTAAAACTCTTGGTGGTTCACATTTTTTTTGAACTTCTCCTCTTCGATTAGGAAACACATCTTGATCTGATTCTCTAATCTGAATCTCCACTCTTTCTTTAATGGATCTCCTCCACCCGATGGAGCTTTCGACATTCCCGTCCTCGGAGAAGCCCATGATAAAGACTCTCTTTCGTTGATGAGGTGCGCCGATTTCGCTCGCGCTAAATATTCCCGCCTCCGCTTTGTAACCCAACCTTTCCAACTCGCGGAGGACATGTAACAAAACGGACGTTCCTGCTCTGTCACTCCATCCTTTTCCGAGTTTTGAAGAGATGATCCCTTCGACGTTTTCAAGGAAAACAAAGGCAGGTCTGAGAAGAGCGATTCCTCGCTTGATATAGGGGAAGAGGTGTCGAGGATCTTCATCTCCTCTTCGACGGCCCGCAGATGAGAAGGGTTGACAAGGGAAGCCTCCAGAGAGGATGTCCACCTTTCCGCGAAAGTCTTCCCAAGGGAAGGTTTTAAGATTCGTCCAAATAGGAGCCGCGTCCAAGAGTCCCTCTTCCATTTTTGCAACCAAGTTCGCAACTGCATAGGCTTCGATCTCACTAAAAGCGACTGTTCGCAGATTTGGGAGGACTCGTGATAGTCCGAGATCAATTCCTCCGTATCCTGCACAAAGGGAGATGTGTGTAAGTTCTTTGGTAATATCCACGTCAAAATGATTCCTTTCTTCCGATTCGTCTTTGTCGTTTTTCTGTTCTTCTCCTGGATGATGGAGAATAGGATGGAGTTGAGAGGTCACTCCAATGATGAATAATGCAGTCATATCGAAGAGCGTCCAAAGGATCCTCTCGTCCGTCCTTCTTGGGTTCGTCCTTGGTTGGAGTCCATCCATAGGAGAGGATCGCTTTTCTGAATGAGTTCCCTGTCGCTCTTTCTCCTCTAGTCCATACCTCTCTTGTACAAAGATACTTTCGACGAGCGAAGGCGCGCTTTAGTTTTTGGATTCCATTAAGGACGTTAGTCAATACGGGATCAGTCGTATATCGAAGAGGAAGCCCAATCCCTCCAAGATCGGGAGCTTTCATTATTTCCCTAAATGCAGTCCTTCCCGTTTGGTCGTTTCGTGCTGCTCCTGCTTTATCTGCGATTCCACTGTCCAACCATATTCGAGGACCTGGCGCGGAGTCTTTCAACTTGCGAGGCCACGCGATGGAGAGGATGAGCTTGGAGAGTTGGGAGATGGTGACTTCTTGCGGGTTGATCTCATGAATGATCACTGTCGCTTCTCTTTCTTCATCGTATACCATGATCAAGACAGAAGGCTTTCTGAATCCCCAGTCGATCGCAATCCTTCCTGTCATCTCCTCCTTATACTTGAATCCATCGATCACGTGACTCTCAGTCCATTCATTGTAGATCAATCCTGAAGGGGGACGAGGTTGATTCATCACCATCGCGAGACGCTCCTCTTCAGGGAGAAGTTTGGTTGCTTCAAACCATTCGTCGGATAAGTTGTTTTGATTTACATAGGAAGTGAAGAGGAGAGGATCGAAGCCCGCCTTCTCTGCTAGATGACACCACCAAGCATCGGAGACAGGAAGCCCAACGAGGATGAGAATGGGAGAAGGCCCCGCTCGAAGACGACCAAGAGCTTTTTGAGCGACTTCGTCAGATCGGAAGGTTTGACATTCATCGATCAAAGCGACTCCACTTGTGATGTTTAATCCTTCGAGAGGATTGTGAGTTGCTTCTCTTGTACCAGGTCGAAAGTAAGATCGACACCATATCGAGCTTTGAGTGATGGGACAAGTCCACTTCATCTCCAAAGAATTAAAAGTCCATCCAAGAGGACCGAGCCACTTCTCCAACTCAGGTCCTAAAACGGAGCGATATCTTGGAGAGGTATCTGTGATCAAAAGACTCGATGTTCCTGGACGAATCCGACTAATAAACCAAAGAGCGAAGACAAGACCGCTTGTCTTTCCCGATCCCCATCCGCAGCGAGCAGCGATTACTTTGTCTCTTCTTCTGATCCTTGCGATGATATTTTGTTGGAGTTCGTTAAGTTGTAAGTTCATCTCTTAAGATCCTCCTTATCTAGTGAATATTGATTTGAATATTTATTCATCTCTTCGATTCATCCATCGATCAAGCAGGGAGTCCGTATTTGTAAACGAATGCTTCGGTCTTCGCTTTGTGTCCTCCGTCCCATATGTCATTAATAATCTTTTTGATCTGTACAAAATATCTTTTATGCTTTCCGCTTTCCCCATTATTCACAATCCATTCTTGACCTTCATAGTGTGAGACTAAGTTCCTGGAGACGGTCAATCCTTTCCCCTCCATGATCGCTCTTTTGTTTTGGATTGGTTGACTTAATCCGACTTCGATTTGTTCTTCGATCATCGCATCCAAAGCAAGCCGCTCGTATATCCATTTAGGATGGAGAGCAGTCAACCGCTTAAAGATTCTTCCTTGGAGAAGTTCAAGCTTTCCTTGATCATAGAGAGCGATATGCCTCTTGATCTCATCCGTTCCATTCAATCGGGAGAAATAGTCTTCCTCGTCCGAAGCTTCCCAAAGGTCCTCCGCGAACCCATCGAAGTCATCATATCGACGGACGATCTTCTCAACATCTGAGAAGTTCCTTCCCATATATGCAACGACGATAAAGGAGTAAATGGATGGATCGAGCTTCTTCCATGCTTTCATTTTATCTTCATTATGTAGACCAATGACGAGGACTCGAAGAAGAGGTGAATCATCATTCTTCCATTTATCCAGGAAGTCATAAGTTCTATATCTTGGGGAGAAGAGAGTCTTCAATGCCTCCTCCTCCGTTCGCTTTGAGCAGTCGACAACTTTACACTCGACCTCCATTTTGATCTCGTCTCCATGAACGAGAGTTCCATCCGACTTCCCTTGATGTCCTTGATGGAAATATCGTTGACCTGAATATTTAACCCAATTACAAAGATCAGATCCATACACAACGGCCCCAACTAGTCTCTCAAACGATTGAGACATTGACAGGGCATAAGGGCATTCTCTTTGACTCATGATTTATCCTTTAAGGTTTTACTATGTCTGATTATGAATTAGTCTTCGTCACGATTTGGATCATCATCTGTTACTTCCTCGCTGCTATCAATTCCGAGTAAATGATCAGTTTGCTTCATCATCATCTTGATCTCCTCCAATCCTTCCGACTTGGAGACGTTCATGTCGATTTGTTCTCTCTTGCTCCATCGATCGGGGAATCTTCTTTCCAGGATCCACGCCTTTGCTCTCCAATCTTCAGAAGTTGAGATCTCGGTAATCAATCGAGCTTCACTCACTCCAATCGCTTGATTGACCATGTCTCCGAACTCCTCCTTCTCGTTCCTCCATCGATGAAGAGTGGACTTGTTGATCCCGCTTCCGCTTGCTGCTGCACTTAATGGAACACCTTTGGCAATAAGGTCACATATCTGATGAGCGAGGACGGTCGTATATTTCCCTGTTCTTGCGCGCGTTGATTTGGTCTTTTCTGTCTTATTTAAATTATCAATAAAAGCTTCTCTTGCTGCTAGTCCTTCGAGTTCCTCGCTCATATCCCCTCCAAGTCTGACAAAGTGATCTCTTCGATCTTCTTGTTTAGATGTTGCTCAACTTCTTCGTATACTTCAGGAATATCTCGAAGGACTTCAACTCCAATCCGTAGCCAAAGATCAATTGCTTCGATATGAAGTTGTTTATCTGTTTTCTTCTTCTTAGCTTTGGCCATTGTTTGACTCCTTCTTCTTATCCAGGGCAACGAGCTTATTGACAAAGAGAGTCCAATAAGTCTTGTCGTTGTATTCTTCGCTTCGATGAGGTCCATCAATAAAGACCTGAGTTCCCTTTTGACAAGTTCGGAGAATGTATTCCGCAGTTGATCCGAAGGCTACGCAATTAAACCAAGTTGTCTTCTGTTCTCCCTTGATCTTTTCAGAGACTCCAACGGAGAACTTACAAACCATGTTTCCGCTAAAGCCTGATCCTTTACGTTCGGGATCTCTTCCAAGATTGCCAATGATGTTTAAATTATTTACTCCCATTTGTCTTCCTTTCTTCGATACCCCGTTGAAGCATCTCACGCATGATTCGAGCGCGAGGACGATTCTCATTTTTTGCGATTCGATTGAGATCATCAAACATCTTCGCGGGAACTCTTAAAGCTATGTCTTTACTCGACATCTTCTCTTCCTTTCATTGATGTAATATTATGTCATATCAAATACTAGCTTCAAAAGATACTTGAGTCAATGCTTATAAATAATATAATGAAAAGTAAACAAAGGAGATTAAAATGAGTATTGACTTTTCTTCCATTTGGCACATCATCGGACTACTTGGAGCGATTGGATCTTTTATTTTTTATGCTGCTCGATCATTTGGAAAGACCGTTGAACAGATCGAGCGTCTATCGAAGGCCATTGATACGCTCCAACAAAATCTTGATATACAGCATAAATCATGCAGAGAAGGACGCGTTGAGCTATGGACAGAAGTCAACAAAATGAGAGAGCGATTGACAGCAGTCGAGACAATTCAAAACATAGAGAAGAAATAGGATTTGTCAAACTTGTCAATCAAACAGGAGGAGCCGTTGAGATTGTAAATGCAGCTCGTGTCTCCTTTGGAAAGAAGATTGAAAAGATCGAAGAGAAGGATCTCAGGTTGATCCGATATCTTTGGAAGAATAAACATACTTCTCCTTTTCGACATATTCATTTTACTTTCCATATCAAAGCTCCAATCTTCGTCCTTCGTCAATGGATGAAACATCAAATCGGATGCTCCTGGAATGAGATCTCAGGACGCTATGTTCAATTTGACTATGAGTTCTTTTGTCCTAATGAATGGAGATCGAAGCCGATTGAGTCAGTTAAGCAAGGAAGCGGAGAGGCGTTCTATGATGATGAGAACGAAATTATCTCCAAAAAGTATTTAGAAGTAGTTGATCGATGTCATGGTCTTTATCAAGAGTTGATTGATTTGGGAGTCTGCAAAGAACAGGCTCGAATGATTCTTCCTTTGTCTTTGTACTCAGAATGTTATTGGACTGTATCTTTCCAAGCTCTTCTCCACTTCCTAAACCTTAGACTCGATTCTCATTCACAAGTTGAGATCCAGGACTACGCGAAGGAAGTTCAATCGATTCTATTTGGACTCGATGGGATCAAAGAGATTATGGAGGTTATCAATGAAATCTGATTTCGCTCGTCATTGGTATTATCATGCTCTCCTTTTATCAGATCGATCTCCATGTATACGAGGAAGTGTCGGAGCTGTCATTGTCGACTCATCAAACAATCCAATCTCGATGGGATTCAATGGACCTCCAAGGGGAGCGATTGGCTCACTATGTAAAGGAGATCGATGTGAAAGAAGTGACTTGCGGATTGAGAGCGGCACACATATCGAGATCGGTTGTCATCATGCGGAGGCTAATGCTTTGATGAATGCAGTTAAAAAAGGAATCTCCGTTGATCGTTGCTCTCTAGTCATCACGACTGCTCCTTGTATGGTTTGTTCTAAATTAATTCATCATTCAGGAATCAAGGAAGTTTTCTTTCCTACGTCCTCCAAGTATGATCGAAGAGGACAAGAGTATTTAGAAGAGAACAATGTAAGCGTTTACTTGATTGACTTAAATTAAATTGGATGATAGCTTTGTGCCTGTCATTTTATTTCGTCTTCCACGAGTCGAATGATATTCCTTTCGAGCATAAGGTCGGACCTGTTCTTCTCTCCAGGTTTGGCCTTATGTTTTTAAGGCAAAAAAAAACCTCGGAGGTTAATCCGAGGTTAGTTGAGAGTTATCTCTGTTTTCTCCTTGAGCTTTATGCTCCCCACTTCTTCAAGATTGCTCTTACTGTTTCGTGGTCTCCTGTCTCGATAGCTTTCAAGTAAATCTCTTTTTCCGCTTGAAAAGGACCAAAATAAGCCTCGGCTTGTGCTTTCCATTTAACACTCAACACTTCTTTTCGTTTTGCTGCTGCTTCGGCTTTAGCTTGTGCTTTAGCTGCTTCTCGTGCTTTTTGTGCCTTCATGCTTTTCATAAAGTTTTGTGCGCTTTTAGTTGCTGGTTTCCATGTTTTAGAAGTGTTCATTTGTAATCCTTTCGAGATTTGGTTTAAGTGATCAACCGTTGATCATGTTTAAGTTATATCCTTATCTCTTTTCTTTGTCAAATATTTTTTGTACTTTTTACAAAGTTTTTTTGACATTGTATATAAGTACCTAAAACTCAAAAGGAAAAAACTTCAATCTAAGGGATCAACTTTTGAAGCTCCTTCTTAATCTCTTCGGAAGTCATTCCCATCGATCGAAGTTGTCGGATAAAAACCTCTTCAATTAAATCCTTGTTCTTCTTCGGGATCACATAGGCTCCAGGAGCTTTGACTTTATAGCCTCTCTTCTTTCTCATTTAAAGAACCCTTCCACGTCACCCCGTCGATCACTTCCCATCATTTGGAAGGAAAACTCTCCGCACATCTCCGCGATTCTCGATTGACTCCGAATGTCTAAGAACTTCCTTTTCATCTCACGAGGAGAAAGATTGGAAGCAAAGAGGACTTGAACGTTTGATTCATAGAGAGCATGGATCAATTCGTTCGTCGTTTGGATTCCCCATTCATTCATCCTGAAGAACCCAAGTTCATCGAAGAAGACAACATCGACTCGATCAAGCCAAGTATAGCGTGGATCCTTTACATCGGTTTTATCGTCGAAGGATTGTTTGATTCTTTCTAAGAGCGATTGATGAGATACATATCGAACTCGCTTTCCTCTCCATATCATCTCACGAGCAAGAGCAGCGAGGAGATGAGTCTTTCCGTTCCCTGTATGTCCCCAAAGTAATCCTCCTCTAATATTCTGATTAGCGAAAGACTTCACCTTGTCTTCGAGTCCATCCTCGAAAGTATAGTTTCCAAGATGCTTATTGATTGCTGCGGCAGTGAGTCCGCTTTGCTTGAATCGGATCAAGTATTGATTAGTTAATCCGCAGAATGGACAAGGCTCCGAGAATACATATCGATGTTGAATGGGATACCAAAGTCCGTCCTCTTCGACTCTCAATCCAAGAGGACGCTTTGAGATGTCTTCGATCTCGTTTCCATCCTCGTCTTCTGTCATCACTGGATCATATCTCTTTAGATCATCGACGAACTCAACGCGCTCTCTGACATGGATATGAGAATGAGAGTCAGTACATCCTTGATAATTGCAGGAGGCTAAGAAGTTAATCTTCAGTTTAGGGATTCCCATAATCACCTCCTTAGTCAAGAGGTCCATTTTTTCCAAGTCGAATGAATGGATAATATCGGGTCGTTGGATATCTGTCTTGATTCCCCCTCCATTCTTCTTATGTACTGCTTTGAGGAATAGGGATAGTGATTCGTGTAAGCTTTGCATCTTCTCTCCTTGCTTGCTTAGACTAAAGGTTTAGTTAGATCGGGATGGAGTAAGCGTTGTTTCTCCATATGGCTTAATCGATGAGAATTGGATAGAACATACTTCTCAACTCTCTTCCGTTCTTCAGGATCTTTTATAGATGAGTTCAAATAGAATTTATAGACTTTCTTGATTTCTCTTTCTTCCTCTTCAGGTTCCTCCGTAAAGTCATCCCCCCCTCCAAAGCTTCCCCACTTCGTAGTAACCATAGAGTTAATAGATTGATTATTATTGTTACTATTGTTACTTATTGTATGGGTATCAGTTTTGATACCGTTAGGGGTATCAACTTTGATACTAGGGGGTATCAACTTTGATACTAGGGGGGTATCAGTTTTGATACTGGTATCATTTTTGATATCGGTATCAGTTTTGATACTCACATTATCAAATAGGACTTGAGTATAAGCAGCAGTCGAACGCTCTTTCTCAATATGCCTGGATGATCGAGTAATCCACTTCTTCTTTGTCAGTTGTCCCAGGATTCTTTTGACTGTTGGGACTGTGCTGTTTGTCATCTCGACGAGTTGACCAACAGAGACTTGACCTTTAAAAGTCTTCCAATCGACTTTCATAATAATTGCAAACATGATCATCTTTTCATTTGGTTTCAAATCGGATGATAGAACTTGAAGTCTGAGTTGATATTCATTCATAGTAAACTCCTTTCATGTTTCTCTTATATATTCTTTTTTCATTATGTACAAACTTTTTTTACTTTTTTTAAAAAACTACTTGACTACTTTTTGACATAATGTTAAATCTTAAACATCTCCAACACAGAAACTTTTCTCGAAAGGAATCAAAATGTTTCACTTAACAGTAATGAATATGAACGATCAAAGATGGACTACTCACTCTTCACATTCAACCTTAGAAGAAGCTCAATCAAGCTTTGTTGCTCTTGCTCAAGTTTTTGATGCTTCTTGTGAAGTTCCATCAGAGATTAATAATTTTAGTTCTGTTGTTCTTGAAGACAAGATCATTCAACTTGTCTACTCTGAAAAAAAAGCAGACAAAACAGATTATACAAATCAAGTCTTAATCGGTAAGCATAACGGAGCTTATGTTTACAGAAAGTAAAAACATAATGAAAGATCAGATAAAAAAAGCCCTGAAGAAAGAGAGATACACCTTTGGACATCTTGCGGATCGAATGGGATATACTCTTGGATATTTATCAAGAGTCCTTAATGGAAAGCTCAAAGCTCCAAAGAAGTTCTTCTTCATTCTATGCGCTTGTCTCAACGAGATGACTGACTCCAACTTTACAACCCAAGACTTTAAGGAATATATCAATGATTAAGTATCAACCAAAACAAGACCGTCGAAGCTTCGCAGAGAAGCACGCCTTCGCATTCTTTGCGATCATCGCTCTTGGAGCTGCAATTGCTCTTAACTCTTTTCACAATCGAACTCAACTCGAAGACACTGTGAAGAATCCTAATCCTGAGATCTTAAAGATTGTTTTTGCAATCCACTCAAACCACTAAACAATACCTGGAGAGAAGACCATGTTAAACGACAACCAATTACAACTCATTCAAAACTTATCAACCGATCGAGACTTCAATGATAATGTTAAATGCTTCCTAACCTTTGGACATTTATTCGAGTACAATATTCCAATCACTCTTTCTCAAACTTACTGCTTACATGGAAAGCCCGCTCTTAATGCGGATGCAATGGCAGGAGCCGTCCGACGCTTTGTTGATCGAGATGGAAAGAAGGTGTGTGCTGCTATTTGGGAAGAAGTCGGAGAGGATTATGTAACTGTCTTTGCTTTACGTCGTGATGAGTTGGAGATGTCCAAAGAGTTCGGGTTCGATGTGAAGCCCAAGTCTTGGACCTATACTTTGCAGGATGCGAAACTAAGAGGAACTCTTAATCAACCTTCCTGGAAGAAGATGCCTAAAGTGATGATGCATAAGCGCGCCTTAACTGCTCTCCTTAGACTTGCTTTCCCCGAAGTCATTGGGACGGCTTGTTCTCCTGATGAACTCGCAGAAGTGATGATCCAAGATGAAGCGGAGCGAGATCGAATTGTCTTTGCTTCCGTTGAGTCTGCTCGTCCTCCAAAGCCTTCGACTCCTCCCGCTCCTGCTCCCAAAAAAAAAACTAAAGTAGACACTCCTCCTCCTGCTCCAATCGATCCTCCATCTCCATCGAATCCTCTTAGAGACTTCTCCAATATCAACACAACGATCGAAGAACTTAAGAAGGAAGACGCGGACATCGATCAAGCTTTGATTGCTATGGAGACAATGAGCAGCAAGCCGCTTAATCAATGCGGACCTGAAGAACTTGGACGGCTCTTCTATGCCTTCGGAGTCAACCCCATTAGAGTCTTCTTACAGGATGGAAAGAAGAAGATCGGATATGAAGGGTTCAAGAGTTGGGACAAAGCGGACCTCCAAGTCTTAGCGGGCCTGTATGACTCATTCTATGGAACTTGTTTTGATCCTGCGATCCATCGTGATCTCGCTCAGTATTGTTTCTCTGTACATGATAGCTCTTATCATTATGAAGGAGCATGGACGGAAACGATGATCATGCTAAGGAAGCAGCTCAACGAGGACTTGATCGATCAAAAGACTTTCAACGAATACGAGAAAGCAATCAATACTAATCCAGGAGGAGGAACATTCTTTATCATTGCTCGATCGTTGGGAGTTCACATTTAAGCCCGTCGCATCCTCCTGTTAGATGCGCATCATTTCCACCTCCAACCGAAGTCAGATCGACTTTGCTCCAATCGAGATTAGAGAGTCTGATCCATTCCTTCTCCTGCTTTGTTCCTTCCTTTACCGTTTGGTATGGTGCATTCTCATAGACTGCGTCACCATAGTCGGACAGGAGAGCAACCCCACGGACTGACCTTCGATTCTTCCAAAGCCAATCGGAGACGATCCCCCATTCATCGTCCTTCACTGTGCAAGTGTTGGAGACGTTATGAGAAAGACCTTCGACTCTGCTTTCTTCGCTTCCATATTCAACCCAAGTGCTTTGGACAAGAGCGACGTTCTCCAAGAAGTCCTTCGCGGATAACTCATCTCTAGTCGTCCCTTTACCGACGCAAGCGAATTGAACGATTCCCGTATCTCCTTCGAGATCGATTGTCGCTTCGGGTAATTTCTCTTTGATGAGTTTCCATATTGGATTTATCTTGGAGAGTCGAATCGTTCTGATATATCGATCCGCGTGGAATGGATGGATTCCCGAAGAAGTCCCAAGAATCGTCGAAGTATTCCCGCTCGGTTTGATACAAGTCATCCTCGAAGCGTGATTGATCCCGATCCGCTTTGATGTTACTCGATTCGTATCTTCGACAACGATCGCTCCATCTCTTAAGATCTTTGGATCAAAGGAAAGAGGATTGGAATACATCCCTGTTAAGGAGACACCGATCAAGGCTTCTTGTTCGATGATCGTTTTGGTGACTCTTCCGAGATATCCTGTCTCTGTATATCCCGCTTGGAGAGTCCCAATATAGGAAGCTGCATGACAAGCCTCGAAGAACTCCTCTTCCGTTCGATTCTTCTCCATGTTTACTTCTGTTAGATTACAGACCGCCCATCCACTTCGAAAGCTCCATCCTCCCAACTCTAAACGCTTTCGATTTCGCGTTATGCTTAAAGGAAGATCTTTTTGATGAGTACCGAGCGCGGATTGTACAAAGTAAGGATACAAACCAATCTCACAACATGGATTCGTCCCAAAGTCGGGAGAGTCTGCAAAGTAAACGCCAGGTTCTCCCCATTGTCGATTTAACTTGACGACTCGATTGATCATCCCTTTTGTCTCGCTTCCATCCGTTGGGACGGTTGCAGAGATATTAGCGAAGGCTCGATTGGGATGACTTCTCCACCAGTCTCCTGTCTTTGCATTCAACATCAAATTATCATCATTATCGAAGAGACAAATCGAAGCGGACCTTCGGACTCCTCCACTAAGAACGGCCGCGCTCAACTCCATACAAATGTCGAAGACATCGATTGACCTGAGTCTCTGACCGAATCGAGAATGGAGGATCTTTTTTACATTGATCAAACACGTCTCTAAAGGATCGGGACCAGGAGCGATTCCTCCCGATGAAATCGGAGAGCCTTTGGGACGCACCTTCGAGAAGTCGAACTCCAATTCATAGTCATAAGAATGATCGAAGTAATCAGTAAAGAAGTAAGAATCAAGGAGAGCTTGGAGAGCTTCCGCCCATCCTTCAATCGAATCCTTAACGACATAAGACAACGATCTCCTGTTTAGATATGCATTGCGAATGATGATCCGAGGAAGTCGAGAGATATCTGTCCGACGAACTGAGAACCCTGTCCCACTTCCGCACAGAAGGAGCCAAAACATTTCCGAGAAAAAGCGAGGACGATCAACAGGGGAGAAAGTACAATTGTATATTCTCATGTTTCTTCGTTTGATCGCTTCTCCTCCGAACTGAGTTGATCGTTGAGATGGGACAACTCGTTTTTGTTTTACCAAGGAGAACGCCCAATCGATATGATCCGCTTCTTCAGGATACTTTTCTTTGTGCATCGAAGCGACACGATCAATGGCTTCTTCCCAAGACTCTCGACCTTTGGGGGTAGGTCTAGCATATTGAGCAGCGAAGGCTACTCTCCCCATGATTTCATTTTGCATATACAACTCTTTAACGTGTACCGAAGTAAACACTCGTCACAGTCAGAGCGATCGTAACGACGACTGATCCAATAAGTAATTTTTTATACTCTGATCGCTCTCTCTTAAGTTCAAGTTGTAGATTCTTATTCAATAGTTCGGATTCGTCAAGAGACTTTCTAAAGATGTCAAGTCGTTCATTACATCGATTTACTCTCGAAAGAGTCTCCAATTCAAAGCGCGCTTTGATCTCACTTACTCGGATTAAACAGGAGTTCCCGTTTAAAGAAGATTGGATGTCCGCCATATCTCCGATCTTAATCAAGAACCCTGAAGAGGAAGACACGGTCCCACTCTGAATGAATGGAGAATCGATCTTGTGTCCATCGTCAAGAGTGATCGTCGCGAATCCAAGTTGTAAGATAACAGGAAGGATAAAGTTCATCATGGAAGACTTGCTCCGCTTCCTGGAAGAACAGAATCAATCAAGTCGTTACAATTCTGTTTGATCGATTCCTTCTCTTGTCTACAAATACGCTGCTCTCTTTCAATGCAGGATGTCTCCCCATCACTCACACACTTCGCGAGCTTTGCCTCGGTTTCTGCGATTTGTCTTTTTTGGACTTCGATCAAAGCCAAGTCTTTTCCGCATACGTCTTCTTTAGAGGACGAGCCAAGAGTCATCCCAATCAAGACAAGAATGGAAGCGACGATCAAACCCGCGAGAGCGATCCCCAAAGGAGTCCGAAGGAGTTCGCTTGCGTCTTTTAAATCTAGTTGTATATTAAACATTTTATTCTTTCTTTATGATTTGTAAACAAGGCAACCCACCAACCGAGGAGAATTGCGGTTCAAAAGTCAAATCGGGAGTCCCTGAGACAACGGTAATTCTTAAAGAGACGGTAATACTTGAGCCTCCAAAATCAGTCGAAGGGATATAAGCGACGGCTTCTTTCCTGTACTGCGGATTCAAGTTTCTTTGATTTGATCCACTGATCAAGTTACCTTTAAATCCAATATTTTGAGAGTTCGTCTCGTCATACCATTGAAAACTTATAGTCCCACTTTTCATGCAAGGCGCACCGATCAAGATATAAGATGACCCCTCTTCTAAAACAAATTGTCGATCATTTGTTGATGAGACCCCAAAACTTGCAGGAATATCACTTGCATCAAAAACTGCATATCGAACAGAAGAAACTGTTACAGAATCAAGACCATTCAACATTGCAGTTTTTAAACCACTTCTTTTTTTCATAAATGAAACTGTCATGTTACAACCCCGATTAGTCTACTAAAGTCTTGAAAAGTTTGAGATGACGAGACAGTGCTTCCACGTATGAAAGAGAGTTTTACAGTTGTAAACGAATTGATATTATCTGCTATTACTTCGTTACTTGCACCAACCGCGCCCGCTGTAATTGTTCCCGATGCACACGTCCCTCTTGGAGTAATTGCAGTTCCATCCTTAAACATCTTCAAAGCTCCTGCGAAGGCTAGCGTTGCCTCTAGTGCAAGATCTGCCGTTAAGAAACAACTCACTCGAAAGTCACAGTCTTCATTATTTGAAGCGATTGTCGTGTTACTGTGTAGGCTAGTATCTAATCTTAAAGTGTATTCTCCTCCTGTTGCGGGAGTTGTACTTGTAGCGTTATATATAGCGATTAGCGGAGAGTCGTTTGTATAATTTGAGTAACTCATTTTTAGCTCATTTCTATCAAAATAAAATGCGTATTATCTGATTTGATGTCTCCCGTGGCTGCTCTTGATTTAATATAAAAGCTAGTTGACGAGGTCGGACTGACAGAGATTTGAATGACTCTCGAATCGAAATCGGTGTCTCCAGGTAAAACAGAAGAAAAGTAACCGCTCGATTCAGTCAATTCGACATTAGACGAATTATAGAACTCCGCGAAATGGGTAGACGTCACACTGTCTCGATCTATAGCAACAACTCCAAATCCCCAATAATGACGATCTGCGGACAAGGTGATCAAGTTAGATGAAATAGAAACCCCGTGTCCTGAATCTCCCGCGATGGTATCGAACTCAACAGTAGTCGCACTTGTTCCCGTGATTGTCTGATCTGCGGATAAAGTGAGTTGAACAAATCTCGCAGTATAAGCAGAATAATTCTTGTAGCTCATAAGGACTCCTTAGATAATAAACCAGTTTGTCCCATTCGTCACGATCGTGATTGATTCGTATTGATTGGAGATCACATAAGTCGACTGAGTGTCGATCGTCTCTGTTGAGTTGGGATCGATCGTCAGAGTATTCGCGGAGGCCATGTTTTTTATTTGATACTTGTACCCACTTCCGCAAGTCGAAGCCGCGGGAAGATTGACAGTAATATCCGCGGAAGGAGTCAAGATATAAATCTCTTCATTGCCTGCGTGAGTTGAGATTGTATAATCAGTCGAAGGAGAAGCGGAGGTAATAGTTGGAGGAGAGATCGAGGATTGTTCGGCTTCCCATCGAGTATTAGCGTGATTATATGTAAGAACATAATTATCGATCCCACTTCCCGCGGTATAATTGACATCATTGAGATCAGTCAAATTAGCTGCGGAGATTCGTCCATCCGCTCTCGTATTTGTAAAATAGAGATTCGTTGTCCCTTCGCTTAGATCATCGGTGTCTTTAGTTCCAAGTTGAGTATCGAATCGCGCATTCGTATAATAGAGATTTGTTGATCCTTCTGAGATGTCATCGGTATCGAGGACGACCGCTCCTGTTTGAGTATTGACTGAAGTCACGGGAGCAGTTGCAGGGAGTTCGGCTTCCCATCGAGTATTCGCGTGATTATAAGTTAATACGTAGTTGTCGATCCCTGCGCCTGCGGTATAGTTGACATCGTTTAAATCTGTAAGGTTTGCCGCTCCGATTCGTGCGTCTGCTCTTGCATTCGTATAATAGAGATTTGATCCTTCAGATAAGTCTCCAGTGTCCTTGGTTCCAAGTTGGGTATCGAATCGAGCATTCGTGAAATAGAGATTCGTTGTCCCTTCGCTCAAGTCGTCCGTGTCTTTGGTTCCAAGTTGAGTATCGAATCGAGCATTCGTATAGTAAAGGTTTGTTGTACCTTCGGAGATGTCATCTGTATCGAGGACAACCGCGCCCGTTTGAGTATTCACAGAAGAGACAGGAGCCGAAGCAGGAGCCTCCGCTTCCCATCTAGTATTCGCGTGATTATACGTTAAGACATAGTTATCAATTCCCGCTCCTGCGGTATAGTTGACATCGTTGAGATCTGTAAGGTTAGCCGCGGAGATCCGTCCATCTGCTCTTGTATTTGTAAAGTAAAGATTTGTTGTTCCTTCTGAGATGTCATCGGTATCAAGATCATTATTTAAGGAAGACAAGTTGATCGAAGAGAGCGCAGTCGAGACGGCTTGATTTGAAGCGTTCCCCAAGAAGATCTTATTTTGATCCAGATTAGGAGTTGCATTCGTTCTCCCTGCTCCTCCAACTTTGATGATCCCGCTTCCATTATCAGAGCGAACAACGAACCCGATATTTTGTATAAGATTCGATTCTCCTGAAGGCGCAGATTCGACGAGTCCTCCCGCGGTTGTTGATGATACATACAAAGTCGAGTTAAGAGTGAGAGTTGAAGTGTCAAGCCCTGTTAAGTTTCCGAAGGTGATGATCTCGACATCTGCGGTATCATTCGCATCAGCAAAGACTAAACCGAAAGCGGGCATAGTTGAACTTGAATTAGCTTGCGCTTTTCCGACGGTTGGAACCGTTCCCGAAACTCCCTTGATATATACGACCTCTCCCGCGTCAAGTCCTCCTGTTTGATCGACTTTCGCCTTGAATCGGATCGCTCCATTCATGTCTCCATAATATGAGATAAATCGATTGTCTTCATCTCCAATCGAATAAGTCGCAGTCGCATCGGGGTCGATGTCTCCTGTTACTGTTAGTCCTCCCGTTTGGATCGCGGTCGCAGTCGTAGCACCACGTCCGACGACTGTATCAAGAGTGTCTGTTGAAGCTCCTGGAGCCTCCGCTTCCCATCGAGTATTCGCATGATTATATGTAAGAACGTAGTTATCGATCCCCGCTCCTGCGGTATAGTTAACATCATTCAAGTCGGTAAGATCTGCGGCTCCGATTCGTGCGTCCGCTCTCGTATCTGTATAATAGAGATTTGTTGATCCTTCGGAGATATCATCTGTATCGAGTACAACAACTCCCGTTTGAGTATTAACCGAAGCGACTGCGTCAGTGTTATCGATCACATCAAACATCGCGGAAGTGATTGGAGAGGATGCGTTCTGATTGAAGACAATATGATCTCCAACATTAAGCGTCACTCCTGCTAAAGTCCCACCAACGGAGACAATATAAAAGTCACCTTTTTGGGAAGAGGTGAGATCGGGAGAGTTCGTTGTCGCATTATATGAACCTTTATAAACTAAAGATCCTGTGACTGATCCTGTCACCGATGGGTTTGGTCTAATATCTAAACTCATAATTCACTCCTTATTTAGAGAATCCCGCGATTAAATAGAAGGTGTCTGATCCTGCATTCTTCTTGTATGCGATTGTTGAGACTGTTGTGTTGATTGTCCCAACATCATCCGAGTAATAATAATCAACAGGAATCTCGTTGGTCACTGCGTCTCCTGCTCCTGTTCTTGCTCTATATTTGATATAAGCGAGATCACTTCCTTTATTAACTACAGCAAGAAAAGCAAAGGACAGACCTGAAGCGCAAGCGGACCCCGTGACAGAATCAACAAAGTCGTCCGATGATAGGTCATGCCAGTCGGTATCGTTTACAGATGAAGCGTTATAGACTGCGCGGATTGATCCCGCGATGATTGGATCTTGTACGTTGAGACTCATTTTGTCTCCTCCTTTTTAGGTTCTTTGTTTTGTCTTCCTTTAGCGACGTTCGCACCTGCGAAGATCAAGAAGAGTGAATCAATTGCAGAGATGATCTCCGCGTGAGCTTTGTTAAGTATGGCAAGGATGAAGAGGACTAGCAAGGTAGCATAAAAGGCCATCGCTTTTCGTCCTCCCATTCGTTGGAGCATCGTCCTTTTTTTATCCATAGTAGTCCTCGTCAATCAATCGATAAACACGAGCGACAGAAGAAAGATTTCGAGTTCTCTTGGAAACTCCTTCTCTCCATGTTTGATCGGGGCCGACTCCATGCGCGTTCCCTTCGATCGTATGGAAGTCACCTTCATCGTTTGGAGAAGTTCGAGCTATGGTGATGTGATTCCCATATGAAGGAGAATGTTCGTCCGATGTATAGACCACGACGATGTCTCCTGGAAGGATGGATTCTTTTGTTTGTACCCTGGATGAGTTAGCCCAATCTCGATTCATTCGATAACAAGAAGAGAAGGTATTCTTCCTTACTTGGAGATTGACAGAGTCTCCATAACAATAAGCCGCGAAAGCTCCGCACCAAGCGAACTGTCCATTCTTTACATAGTCATCCTCCCAAGTCCATCCAAGTCCATCGATCGATTTAATATAAGAGTTGATTCGTTGCCAATTCCCCCCTCCATCGGGTTCGGTGACATTTTTATTCCATTCTGACTCACCAATCTTTAAAGCGCGTTGAGCGTTCTCGTTGGGATGGACTTTTCGATCTATGTTTACATTGACATTGATCTCAACAGTCTTATCGATATCGATACAAAGTTGATTCATTGCCCTTCTATATCTTCTGTTCTCATGTCGAAGAAGATCGAGTTGTTCTTCTAGTTGTCGTTTAGTGTACTTACTCATTTAAGCGAGTTCCTTTCCATCGTCGGAGGCTCCGAGGATTCCCGAAGCACTAGAGATATAAGCGTCTATTTTTTGATCTGCAACCGCGGAAGTGTAGACAGTCGGTTCAAGAGTTCCTCCTGCGGCAACGATTCCATGAGTTCCCGTGAAAGTGATCGTCGCAGTCGTCCCGTTGTCGACTACTGATTGAATCGTCAATCCTGTTATGGATGAATCGTGATCTCCTTCGAGGACATAATCTACAACATCGTCCGCTTTGAAGAACTCCGAGTCTTTGACTGTATTCCCTAGGATGTCAGTATTTGAGAAAACATCTTGATCGATCGTGACTGTTGTTGTCGATGGGACGGCAAGGACAAGAGCGGAGTCATTCCATCCTGTTGTCCTTGTTCCCGTTGAAAGGATCTCAAGTTCACATCCTTCGCTCATTAGCTCTTGACGGATCGAGCGAATCAATCCGACTCCATCGGTGACTCCGTATTCAGGACCATAAGCTTTTAAACGATCTGAAGAGACGAGCGCATATCTTCCTATATCAATCAAAGCACTTTGACCCGTTCCAATCGATCCACGCCATAAGCGGAGCGGATTGGAAAGAAGATTGAAGATCCGAGACACGACAGGAAGGAAGAACGAAAAGGAGTCTCCTCCTGTTGATCCGATTTGGGTTGATGAGACTCCGAATAAATCGAGAGTGATCTTTGACTTTTCTCCACCATATCTATTTATAGCCTCTTGGTTATTGAAGATTCTCTTCGTTCTAAGTTTCTGCTCTGAGACATCATAATCGAAGTTGACTTCGACTTGAGATACTATGTCTTCGTATGTGTCCCAAGTTGGAGGATCATCCGTCAACCAATCTCCTTGAGCGATGGTGATCGCAGCCGCGGAGGTTTGATCCATCCCCAAAGGTTGGAGAGCAATCTTTGAGCGTCCGTCTCGATTCCTTCTCATTACCAAGACCGCTCCCATCGCTTGGAGAAGAGGAGTCAAAGCGGATCGAAGATCTGATCCTTCTCCCCTTAGATCAAGATTGATCATCAAGTTAGGGATGGACTCATATTGGAGGAAGCTTTGGACATCGATCTCAGATTCGTCAATGTTTAAACCGATGGATGACTTATCATAATCTCCATTGATCGAGTCTCCTCCTCCGCTTTGGAGGATTTGGAGGATCGCTTGTCCAGGAGTCTGAAAGTTGATTCGAGTCGTCAAGTAAATCTTTGTCGGTTCGTATCCTTCCCAATCCCCAAAGGATCTCCGAATCGAAGAAACAAAAGGCTCTTGAATATGGAGAAAGAATCCGATGTCTGTGCTTGAGTAAGTTGCTGTTGATTGATGAGTCACGGGGAAGGTTTGGAAGGCTTCTTGATCTCGGTTCCTGTCATAGTAGGAAACTTCGATATCATACGAGACTCCATCCGTCGGAGAAGTTGGGAGTCCTAAGTTATCTTTGACAAGGATTCTCGATTCTCCGTTTTGATAGTATGCCTTCGCGATTCCGTTGATTGGTTGCTCTTGACTTTGGTTCTCAGAGACAGGAGCCGCGAACTCCTCGAAGAACTCCGCTCTTGTATGAAATAGGGTTCCTTCTTCGACGAGAGGATCTTGAGGGAAGGGGAGATCCTCTGACCAAACGTCGAGAGGATACCAAAGCCGCTCCAAGTTCTCCGTTTGATACATACCGATTGAAGTATCATTCCAAATCGTCATTGGCGTGTTGACTCCATGCATGTACTCAAACCTCTTCAAAGCGCGCTTGGAGCTATAGAAGATAATCGAAGTCTGAGCAGCTTCCCGATTCACATTGGACTTGATCATTAAGCTTGTCTCATTCGCGATGGTCCATTGTGCAAAGCTTCCATTTGTCCCTTGACTCGATCCCGTGTGGTTCGCTTCGAGGACTGTGTTGATGATTTCGGGAAAGCGTTGAAGCCCTGGAGTGATTTGATAAGATTTTACTTCTCCTCTTGGAGTTGTCACTTTAGCGCGAAAGGTCGTCGAGGATGAAGGAACGAGAGTATTATATGTTAGGTTTCCATTGTCATAAGTGATCGCGCTCGAAGTCATCGATTCGGGAAAGAGTCGACCTCCTGCGGAGTCTGTTAAATCGGGATAGCGAGGATGGATTAAATAAGTCCCATCGCTCCCAGGATAAAGAGATACATCGAACGCGCTCGCAATCTCTAAAGGTTGATCTCCTGAGTTGACTGTCAGAGTTCCCGAAGAGGTATCCCCAACGAGTCGAAACCGTTCGCTATTCTTGCAAGCGATCCCATATTCTAATTTGGACCCGATCAAGTCATCAAAGAAATGATATCCATGAAGGAGGCTTGTCTCTAAAGCTTTCTCAGAAACATCATTGTCGATCAAAGCAGTCAAAGGAACCAAGGACAAGGAGACGACATCTTCTTCGACGTTTGGACTTGACTCGATAAATCCGTTTACGATTTCAGTGAATGACTCAACATATCCGTCGGGGTTCATTTGTCCCATAAACAAGGAAGCCTTCCGACCGCGAAAAGTCACAATCTCTGTATAGACTTCAGGGACGTTAGTTCCTCCAACCGTTGTCACGTGGTTTTGAATTGGAGTTCGTCCGACTCCTCGATTGGAGATTGTCAGAGTCGTACTCGTTGCACTTGATACGCGCACCGTCTCCGCTCCGATATGCATGACACGAGGAAAGCTTAAAGAGGTAAAGTCTTGATCGACTGTGATCGTCTTCGTTGCGTCTTTATGGAGGATGTCCGTTGAGATCTGCGCTTTCGTAACGTCGGTTGCTCTAGGTCCGCACCTTCCAAAGATGACATGAGGATCAGTCGTATCTCCTCTAAATCGATCGATGGAGAGTGTGATCGTTAAAGGGGAATAGTTCGCAATGCCTCCCGCGGGATCAATATTGGCTTGATAGGCTCCAACTCCGACGATCCCTTCTTTGTTTACATAAGGGACTCCCGTTGTAAGATTAGCGTCCAAGTTCGTCGAAGATACATCAACACTGGATGAGACATATCGAGTCGAGAGTCCTCCAATTTGGAGAACAAAGATTCTTCGTCCGAAGTCATAATCAATCATGGAGTCACCTCGGCTTGATACAAGTCAAAGAAAGAGACAGAAACAAGATCACAGTCTTCGACCTCCACTTCTAGGAGGAGCATATCCCCACGATTAGCGGGAGGGACATATAAAGGACGCGGAGTATCCGTTCCTGTTGTACCGCTTGGAGGATCGTAAAACGTCGCTCCTGTTGTTGCTGTGTATGCTTGATCGATGTCTCCTTCGATCGTCATGTTTAAATGAGAGGAGTATGTGAATTGAACGGCTTTGGAAAGGATCGTCCCACTTAGATTTTTTACTCGAAAGGTGATGATCGGAGAATTGGTGGAGCTCTCCTTCGTCGCTACATATTGAAAGACAACCCCGATCCATTCAGATAAAGGAGTCGATCCAAAAAGGAAGGAGTAATATTTGTTTGTTTTGTTCAATCCTTTAGGGAGTCCGCTCCAATTCGTAAAGAAAAAGACATTCGTAAAGAGAGGACTTTGAGTTGGTTTAGCGATTGTATAATGAGCGAATCCTAAGAACTTACAGTGACTCATTTGGACCATCGCTTGAGCGAGTTGGGAGGCAACCCCTCCCATGACAGTCACTCCCATATAAACTGACTCTTCACTCGTCAACGGTTGAAAGCTTGTTGGAACTAACATTAATTACTCCATAACGAGAGAGCCGTGATCCTTGGAAGATTGCCAAAAAAAGCAGCTCTTCGATCTAAGTTGTCAAGAAGTGTGTCGCTTTGATTATAGGACGAAGGATGGATTTTATAAAGAGATATTCCAAAGGACAAAGATTCTTCTGTTGTGTTTGTCAGATCAGGTAAGAATGTAAACTCATTCCACCCATCCGTATCAACCTCGAAGACCCTTCCCATGAAAGCGAACTTCTTTGTCCCACTTATATCGACAACGTAAATCCATAAAGTCAAGACTCCTCCTCCAATAAAGAGAGGAGCTTGGATCTGCATATTCTCAACGTCACCAACTCCAAGAGACTTCGGTCCTTTTCCTCTTCCTGTAAAAACAGAGGATGGATTCTCGATCCCACTCCAGGAGAGGAGAGGTCTTTTCCTGGATCTCATTGTTTGGATGTTCGTCCTCCATTGTACTCCCGCTCTCGATGTCAATGGATAGTTAGCAGCTAACCGACCCAATCCAAACGGAGTGATCTTATCCGTCCCTTGTGCCGTCGCTCCTGCGCTTAATGGAGAGGTCAAAGGAAGGAATCGAGCTGCGACGATCTGAATATCTAGGTCATACGTATTAGCCGCGGCAACCTTCCCACTCATCACAATGTCAACATACTCCGCAGTCGTTGCAGAAGAGAAGGAATGAGAGACAGTAGCAAGTCCCATCGATGTCGAAGTAATAGAGATCGAAGAGTCTCCTTGTGCAACCGAGTTCGAGTCTGTCAAAGTGAACTTGATCGTTCCCGTCCCTGTTGTCGTGACTTGGGCGTTGACATGGAAATCAATTGTCGTGTGATCATTGGAGGGGATCGGGATTCTCCATCGACAAAGATCGACAAAGGTCGTCGACTTGGTCACGCAAGTATTGCGATCGAAGGCTTGACTCAAACAAGTTGATGTCCCTCCGTAGGCGTGCAGATAGTTTGACAGATCTCCCATCCGTTCAAATGAAGCGGTCTTGATGATGTTACCTGCGACGAGATCTCCCGTGTCGGGAATCGTTGGAGGAGAAGTAAAAGTATTTCCCATTATAAATGCTCCATAGTCATCGAGACAGGAACGCGCCTTCTCAATCGGTTAGGATAGGAAAGATTGACTGATCCATTATTCAGGATCGAAGCGCGGATCCTTCCTTGATCTCCATTGTCTTCGGAAGTATATAGCAAGTCATAAGCAGGTTGAGAAGAGGTGATGTCTGAAGTGATCAAAGCCCTTCGACTGTCTCCCCATCCTTGGTAAAAGTTGATTCGTTCTCCCGTTGGGATGTACTCGACGAACTTGTTTGTAAAATGTCGATATAAGTCCTTCTCATCTAGGAGAGCATCGAGATCGAAATCAAGGACGGATTGAACATAAGATCCAATGAAGTTCGATGTGTATCCTCCTCCAATCTTTCGACGCGCTTGTGTCATTGTGTCCGTTTGGAGGTGATGTCTTTGATAAGGACGAGATGGAAATAAAGTCCCTGGACAAGGATAATCCGCTGTCAATGTTTTGATCGTTGTCCCTGATGCAATCTCGCTTCCACTGAATCCAAGACGATCTCTAAAGGTAGTCGATACCCAAGACACGTCACCGACTGTATTATAGTACATTGTCTCGACGTGTCCTTCATCGTTGATATACCACTTTATATAATCGTTTGAGTTCGCAGTAATGTCTAAAGCTTCAATACAGTTAGTCGAGTTTACATCGTCAATATCGTTAGTCGTCCCACGTTCCCGAATTGCAACGATCAAATCTTGACTATTAAGTCCGCTTGATACTGAGAAGGTAAAGTTATTTGAATCCGAGGAGTCAACAACTTCGTATCCTGCGCTTTTAATGTCGCTTCCTCTCGTCCAATTGTTGGGACAAGTAAAAGAAACCGAAGCCGAACCAAAGGAGGACGACCCAACTCCAAGGACATCTGTCCCGCTCTTATGTCTGATCTTGAAAGAGGAATCGCAGGAGATGACAACTTTATCAAAGGAGTTGATCGTGACCGCCCAAGTCGTTCCGAAGCCTGAAGGAGCCGCGGCTTGGATCAAGTCTCCAAGTGAGAATCCATCATCCGATCCTCTCCCATTCAGGAAGGAGATCACATCTTCATAAATACCCGCTCCGAGTGCATAGGTTGGAAGAGTGATGTTATTCGATCCGCGATCAAAGACATTGACTCCGCTCCATGTTCTAGCATTGAAGGAGGAGAGTAAAGCAAAGTTAGGGGAAGGATTATTTAATGGCATAATTACCTCCTATTAAATTGAACGGCTCCCCTTCGAGGAGTGTTGATGATTGAGACTAGACGATCGGCAAGAGCTTGCTCTGCGGCTTTCTTCGTATCATAGACGACCGCTCCTCCAAAGTTAATGTTGAAGACCATTCCCGAAGTCGTCGCTTCTTCTCTTTCAGGAGTTGGAGCCGTTGTTGGTTGACCTGTTGGGGATGTCGTAGGAGCGGCAACCCCTCCCCCTCCTCCTCCAAGCGCATTCGATGCAACGCCCGCGGCAACGGCTGCGGCTGCATACATTCCCGCGGATTTGATGGACGCGGCAAAGTTGGGAATGAGTCCTCCTGCTAAATACTTAAACGCAGTCGCAGTCTCCATCAAAGCTTGTACTGCGGCTTGTTCTCCAAGTCCTCGGAGGATCTGCGAAGTCGCTTGTTTGAATGAGTCTCCGAAGAAGATTGCATTATACCCCGCCGCCGCGAATCCCGCCGCGTATTGATCGAAGTAAGATCTCAAGACTTCGATTTCTGCGCCTAGCGTCTCTTGTGTGATTGCTTGTCTTTCGAGTGCATACTTCCTTTGAATGCTTGTGATCTCCTCCCCTCTCATCCTTGCGAGATTGATTTCTCTTTGGAACTCCAACTCCAAGAGGTTGAGTCTTTGCTCACTCTCAAAAGTCAATCGCTCGATCTCGGTTCCAAAGCCTAAAGGTTGTTGCTCTAGTTCTGTCATCCTTCGAGCGAGATCATATCTAAGATTAAGTTCTCTTTCGTTCGTCTCTTGGATCTTCTGAATCTCTAGCTCTCTAGCTCGGTTCTTCTCCATCTCTGCTTTATCAAAGATCTGTTTCATTGCTAGTAAGTGTCTTTGTTCTTCGACTTGCTCTTCAAGACTGTTTCTCTTTGTGAGTTGGAGGATTGATCTATGCCTCTCATTCTCCAAAGCGAGTTCTTGCTCTATCCCTTCCTTCTCCATTTTAATCTTGATTTGATTGAGTCTTGTTTGGAGAGCGACTTCTTTTCTAAATCGTTGCTCTCTTTCAACCTTCCTCTTATCCCTTAAGATCTTCCTGGATGCTTCATACTCATCGACCTCTTTTTCTATCTGCTTACTTTGAAGATCCCTGATCTGTTCTTCTGTCTTTCTTCTAGCGATAAGGGACTCACTTAATCCCTTGTTTCTTTCCTTTATCCCCTTGATAAATGTTTGAACCTCTGATCGAGTCGCATCCTCTAGTTTGACCTTAGTTTCTAAATACTCCGCTTCGACTTCTCCAAGTCGTCTGATTCTGAGTTCTGTATCTGCGACAGTGTTTTCTCTTGTTTCGATTAACTTGATTTCTTTTTCTAGGTTAAGGAGCTTAAGAGCATCCATCCTTAATCGATCCGTTCCCCTCTTCTCCAACTCTTGCTCCTGCTCTCCTGCTCTCTTTATGGACTCCTCTGCTCTCATCTGCTCTTGATTTAATCTTGCTAAAGCCTTCTCCTCTCTTGCATACGCTTTCGCAAGTCTAGCTCTCGCTTGTGTCATTCCTGCGAGAGCTTCCATTCGAGTCCTAAAGTTTTCTTTCTCTAAATTGGTTGATTGCTCAGTCAAGTCATTGAGTTCTTTTTGAGCTTCTGCAACCTCCATGAATACTTTCTTTTGTTTCTCGAATTGGAATTGAATCCGCTCTTTCGCGATTTGAGATTCTAAGACCGCTTTGGAAAAAGCAACGAGTTCTTTTGTAGAGAGGATGACTCCCTTTTCTGCTAAGGATTCAAGCTTGGATTGGAGATCCGAAGCCGCGGCGTTCATCGCTTCTTGTGCTTCCTCCGCTTCTTGTGCTGCTCCTGTAATTAGTCTAAAGGTTTCATAGACTGCAATCCCTGCGGAGACGAGCATTCCAAGAGGTCCGATCAAAGAGAGGAAGCCTTTAGCTCCTGTCTTTCCAACCATCGTGATCGCTCCCCCAAGTTCTCCAAAAGCTTCGCGAACTTCTCCAACTGTACCTGAGACGGATTCGAGTCCTTCTCCTAGTTTCTTATTTGTTGCTCCAAGAGACTTGGTCAACTTGGATCCTGTTTCTCCTATCCCTTCGAGTCCTCCTTCGATCTTCTGAATCCCCTTCTCAACTTTACCCGCTCCACTAAGCTCGACTTCGATTTCAACTTGCGTTTGAGCCATTATTAAACTCCTTCATTTGCTGTTCTTGAGAACGTCGGATCATCTCTTCCGTATTATTCTCTAATATATCATAGGCTTCGACGATTGCACACGATGGACTTTGAAAAGATTGAGTAAGTGTCAACAAGCCTTTTCGGTGTCTATGGTACGCGGTAATGATTGGAGCGAGTCGGTTCATGTCTGCAATAGGACAAGAGCGGACTTTCAAGTCAGAGAAGAACTCTCCGCAGTTTGGAGCGATTCGATATCCTGGAATGAATCGTCCTCTTTCGTCAGTGTCAGACAAGGGGAGTCCATCCAAGAAAGGTCCTCCGCAGTTTCCACGAAGTCGACGCAATCCCTTTTTAGATTTGCATTGATCGCAGCTCCAAGCGCGTCCTCCTGAGAAGGGAATCCATACGGAAGACGCGAGAGCTATTTTCCCGAATCACCTACAAGGCTTAATCGTTGGATATGGAGAACGAGTTCTGTGATTGCTTGAACTCGATGGACTTCAGGTCTAATCGATTGGATCGTATCAAGAGACGCGTCTTCTCCATCCACCTTTACCAAAGCGGATCGAATCATCTCAATATAGACTTGATTGAGATAAGCTTGATAAGAAGCGAAAGCCGCTTTCTCGTCCTCGCTTAAATTGTGATGCCATCGAGCTTTATCCTTTTCATCGCTTGGAGACTCTAACCAAAGCATTCTTCCAAGTTCGCTCCGAGTGTATGAACCCGCGCGGACTTCCGCTTCTTCTCGATCGGATGGAGACAAGGCTTTGATTGTAAACTTGGTTG
>CAACVD010000221.1_pt1 | contig 27223 bp, 27 predicted proteins | sample 2381771 | NCBI WGS metagenome assembly CAACVD01 (sample SAMEA5211965, study PRJEB30684) | marine metagenome | biome: Marine; feature: Epipelagic; material: Water | collected 2015-10-15 | depth 15 m
AAAGGTTGTGATAGTATTATGGAGATTGATCGTAAAGTTTGGAGGAGTGAAACACTGAAACAGTGAAACACCTGTTTTAATGTTGTAAATTAAAATGTAAATTTTTTATTCTTCAAGGCCGGGACAACAAAAAATTTTTTGATTTTTGCTGTGAGTAAAATCAGGTGTTTCAGTGTTTCAGTGTTTCACTTCTTCGGTTTGGTTTTAATTTTTTTTCCTGATTTAGTTATTATATATTTCGGTCTCTTTTTCTCTTCAGTTTGTGTTTGTGTCGCCATCTCTTTCTTTTCTACTTTTTTTTTTGCTTTTGTTTTCATTCCACCCTTCGGAGCGATAGCGTGGAATTTTTCTCGTGTAACTGTTCTCGGTAAATTTATTTTACCTTTCCATTGCGGCATATATATTGTTTTGCCTTTATAATCTTCTGCTTTGAAATATTTATTAAAATTCTTTTCAAGTTCAGGTTTTTTCATATAACTAATATTTTTAAATAATTCACCCTCAATCATAGTATTAAATAATCTCAAATGTTTCGTCATATCTCTAACTTGTATTTTCATAATAATATTAACACAGAAAATAATTAAAAAAATCTCCTTTTGTATGCCGCTATATTTGCCCTTTTACTTGTTGAATCACCCCACAATATATAATATGAAAGATATCCAGCCCGCATTGGATTTCCTGTGCTTAAATCTTTTTTATGTCTTGTTCTATATCTTTCTCTTTGTTCTTTGTTTTTGGTAATTGTATAATCATCCATTCCTTTTGCCCCGAAGTGCACAGTCTTTAATCTTTTTGTTTTTTTATTCATAAACATAGCCATCATTTTTTTATTTGGTTTATCACTTGTTGTAATTTTTACTAACTTGTATCCAGCAGACATTTATAAGTTAGTATTAGATTTTTTTTTACTTTTATTAAAAACTATTTTTTCTATATCGTGTAACATTTTTTCTTTTATTTCGATCTTTTCAATTAATTCAAAACATTTTTGTTCGTATCTATTAGCTTTTTTACTTAATGTTTCAATCTTGTCTTGCATCTCAGTTATTGTAGAAGTCAATTTAGCTATTTCTTCCATTTATATAATATAAGATTTTAATCTGAATCATCGTCCATCTGGCTTAGTTGTTGATAAGGCACTGAAGGTATCACATATGTAACGGGCGGTTGAATTGGTATCGGGGCATTATCATATGCTTTAGCTTCTTTTGCTATATCTTTTTCACGCTGTAACTCTATTTTTTCCAATTCATCTTCGGGCACTCCTTTATAATATTCATTTTTTGTAATCGCATAGACTACTGATGAGTTACCAAATAAGTTAGTTGCGTCACTAAAATCGTTTTTCATTATCTTTGTTCTAATGCTTGTTAAAGTTATTTTTTCTGATATAGTCCATTGCACCGAAGACTGAGACAAATCAAAAACAAAACTACCAGCACTGAAATTTCTACTACATAATCCAACAACAGGTAACACAGTCCCCGTATCCGATCCGTGATAAAAATTTGATGGTATTGATGAGCCAATTAAATAAAATGGATATGTCGTTAGTGAAGCTGGATTTTCAGCTTTAAATTCATCACTTAAGGTTTGAATTAAAAACTCTCTATTCGGTATCATTATAAGACATTCACTCTTAGCAGGGTTCGCCGCATTTGATGATGGATTTAAATCAGCTTGATTGAATATTGGAGCTTTTCCCGAAGAAATATTAAATCCTATTTGTTTATATAAATCATTAAACCAAGGTAACTGATTTATTGTTACACTTCCATCATCATCAACATATGTCGGTAAATCAGTAAAACCTACTGAGTTCCATAAATCAATAGCCCCTCTTTGATTTTCTAAAAATTTTGGATTTGATATTAATCCCCCTGTATTCATTCTTTTATCATTGTTACTACTTTCTTTACAAACTGGACGGGCGGCTATGCTAAATATATATATTTGTGTTATAGCGAATAAATTATAACCGTGATAATTAGTATTTATTAAAACACTCGGCACCGCATCATCAACAGTAAATTCTTCTTTGTCTTGTGAATTTTCAAATCCAGCCGGCCTGAAAGGTGTATATGTATTTGCGAAAGCGAAGCGTTCTTCGTCTTGGTCATAAAGAAATGTTAAATCATTACTACCGCTAAAAAATCTTGAAAGGCCACCGTTAATAAAACCTCCACCGAAGCGATTTGCGGCGCCTACCGAGAAACCTTTAAAATAATCTGTTGTGTCTTGAGGGACAAATAATGTGCCTACATTTCCAAAAGGTTCATTTGCTACTCTTCCTAAAACTCCTTCACCTACTTCGTCTTTTGTAAATGGTGTTGTTTTCATATCCGCATTTTCACCTTCTCCTGCACCTCTATATGTTCCAACACCCATAAATATCGGTAACGGATCAAAAGCGTTTTGTATTTTATGAAACCAAGTCTCAATTTCTGTAGTTCCGTTATTTTGATTTGGTATTATTAAATTAGTATATGTGCCCTTCGGCGTATCACCTTGAAATCCTCTGCCTGGCTTTCCATCAAGTGGAGCGACAGCATTTACTTCATCGGTAGAATATTTAGCCATCGGTAATGGACAACATAAAAAGGCATCGGGATCATTGAAAACATCTTTTAAAGGTGTTGATATTAAACTACCGTCAGGTGTATTTAATTTTTTCACAACTTCCATAGCGCTTGTATAAGTGCCCCCCGAAAATTGATCTGTTTTTAAAACATATTGTTCGTTACTTAATGATAATCCAGGCGGCCTTTGTTCTGTTGAGCCACTAAAATCTTCAGGTGATGTTTCAGGAGGTATTATGCCCCCATTTACTTCGGGTATTTTTGCCGAAACAAAATTACCTGATATATGTCCGGGTTGATAAGTCCAATTATCGTGTAAGTTTTCATCAGTTACATTACCTTCACCGAATTCTTGATTGTATTTTTCTGAATTAAAATGTAATTGATCGTTAATTACATTAGCTAATCTATCTGGTGTATAAAATCCAACAGGTATTACATAATTAGCCCTTCTCGGTTGTATCATATAAAAATCTTGTTTGTAATCTACTATATCTTGTAACTGTGTTAAATAATTCGTTGATGGATATCCGCCCGACATTCTTTCAAATAATTTATCATAAGTAAGCGGGTTACTTTCAGGTATGCCTATTTGACTTTGTAAAGTGTTATTAGTCCAAGGTGTATAAGGGTTTTGAGAAACCATATTAAAATTAGTTTGAAACCCTGGCCTGATCGGTTGCCGCGCGTAACCACTCATTTTGTTTGTTATAACACCCGCATTACTTGATCCCGCGCCCCAACATCCTATCTTCATTCCTCCTGTTGATCCTATTGTAGTTCCATTATATTTTCTTGGTGTGCCTTGTTCGGGATCAATAGCTCCAACTTCTAATGAATTATATCTTAATTCAGGTTCAGAAAATGAAAGAGGTAAAAAAACCCTATCTCCAAGTGTTTCATCAAGTAATAAAGGATCATAAGGTTTTAAAAATCTATAAGGTATATTTAAAGGCATATCTCCGCTTGATCCGGGCTTTTGATTCACATTTATTGTATAATAAATTTTGTAATTATTATTTGATGGATCACCTATATAAACTTTTTTTATTCCTGTAACTCCTGTTAAATTACTTAACCCATCTGTATTTTGTATGTCTAAATTTTGTGCACCTACATTATAAAATTCGTAATATTGGCTACTTTGTTCCATAGCTGTTGTGCCCCCTGAAAAGCCCGTAGTTTGTCTTGTGCCGTCATAAGTCCAGGTTAAACCGTTAATATCTGCGGCGCCGTTCATTACATTTACATCTGCCCTAACATCAGGCACAGGTTCTATATTGTTATATGCATCATCTAACAATCCATTTACGGGTTTGTTAATGTTACCTGGAAATTCTTTTGTTGTATTAATGTGATTGCCTATCATAAATGTTACCATTGGTAACTCACCCACAGCGAATGTTTGAGCGTTCATGTAATCTTTCCATTCTCTTTTATTTAATGTATATTTTACACCTAATATTTTACCCGAAACACCTGTTGGATTTTTTTGAGTAACAATATCATAATTAACATCTAAATCGGTTGCGGGTTTTGCTTTAGACCTAAACTGATAAAAACAAGATGCGAAACCTAATTGTAGTTCGTCACCTGTTTGCATATTTTTTGACCCACCCCAAGCGTCTTGTTTTGTTGTATCAAAATCAATTTGCCCAGCAACACGATCAGATGCCCCGTCTGAAACTATTAATTGAATTCCATCACAAACCGGACAAGTAATAGATTTAACTAATTCACAATCTAAATAATGTTTGTTCGGATCAATATCATTATAACCTCTATCACTACAATATTTAGTGCCGAAAGGTAACCCATCACTCCATCGCTGTGCCCTTGAATTCGGGGGACAAGGTAATATTTCTTGACCTCCAGCATTATAAATTCTCGGGGCTTCAAAATTCAAACTTTGAGAATATTGTAACTTGTCTAATTCATATCTACTACTGTCTTTTGGTTGTAAATAATCATCACTAATTTTATTATATTGATAAATATTGTGCACAGGTAAGTATTGTATTGTAAATTTATTATTATCTTCTGTAATTTCTATTTGATCTCCACTTCCTTTTTCATTAATAAATGAGCCAAGTATTCTAATTGTATCACCCTCATCTAAATTAATGCCTTCTTTAAAGCTATTAATCCATTCATTATCTGATATATTTACAGATGCGTTTTCAGAGCTACATTCATATATTAAAGTATTAGCATAAGATGTTTCGGACATATTATAATAATAATAGAAAATAAAAAAAATTTATAACCAAAGGGAGGAGGATAATGCAATTTCTTAAAGTTTCACATCTTGGCTATATAATTATGTAACAAATTTAACTGTCTGAAACATCAACTCCAAGAGGTGTAATAGTTAAAGTTCTTGAATATTCAATAAAGAAAGTTAAATCAACTTGAGACAAGTTATTAGCAGCGCCCTTTCTTGAATATGTAAATTCAATTGGACTTGTGCCTATGCGGGTGCCGTTTTGAAATCGGGCGCCCATCTCTGGAAATTTCTTAAGATTTAAACCTATATAGTGAGAAGTGCCTAACCAAGCGGTTTGTGTTTTCGCTGATCCTGCGCCTCCATCTAACACTTTATCAAGTAAAACATTTTTAAAGTTGGCGTTATAATTCATAGTATCATAAGTAGCGGGGCAAGGTTGAAATGCGCCGTCAATCATCCCTACATAATCATGCTGTTCTGCGTAATTAGCCACATCTTGTGAATAGACACGAAAGTTATTTATAATCCAGTTATATTTTTCATTTCTAATATTTTGTGATCTAAACTGATTTAAAAATGCGTTGTTGTGACCTAGTTCGGCTTTTTCTGCTTGGCCTGTAGTGCTATTTACATCAAATAATTTTTTAACATAAATAGATTGCACTTCTTTACCGGCCATACCTATAATATGTGTAGAAGGGGCTTCGGCGCCGGCGCCAGATGCCTCAGGGTTGATGCCTTTAGTAACTACAACTTCAGTAAATCTTAATCTTAAACCTTGATTTACAGCGTTAATAATTTTGGCTTTTTCTTCGTCGTCATAATGGATATAATCAACATTCATTCTAACTTGATCGGCATCAAGCTTAATAATTCCATTTGTTAAATTAGCTTGATCGGATGATATAACACAAGAATTTACATTATCGGCAATAGCGCCCGCTGGTAGCCATTCAATCTGTAATTCTACTTGAGCCATAGCAAGAAGAGGTAATTTATTATCTTTAAAGAATGGAAATAAATCAGCTAATCTTAAAACTACTTCTCCTGTTGTTTTTTTGTTACCTGTTAATCTTTTATTATTTTGGACTACAGATGTTTCATTTTCTAATATCTGGTGCCAGCTATTAGCTTGATCGTTTTCAACATTAATAATAGCACTACAATTTTCTTTTGTCGCGTCTAAATCTGGCCTAATATATTGATCGAAATTGTTACAACTCATATGTCTAACATCTAAGACATGAGACTGATATCCAAGTGCGTTGTGTTGATTTTTCATAGTTGTATATTCTCCTGAATTAATTATTTGAGATAAAATAACACCTCCTACACGGCAAGTAATTCTATCAATCATTGATTGACCACCACTACTTAAAGGAAAGCAGGCTTTATCATCATCAGATGTTGGATTGAAAACAAGAGAGCAATTTGGAGCATCAAGGACACCAGAGGCCGGAAACCTGAAAGTAGTTTGACCGCCAGTAGAATAATCGTAATGATGTGTAATTGGATTTAAAATGTTTGTTTCTATTGTAGCATTAACAGCCCTATCTAAAGTAGCTGTAGTTAAAGTATCAACTGTATTATCGGTATCTTCGGGGACAACTGGATTGAGCGACATTTTTATAATATAATAATATAAAAAAAATCTCAAGTGCAGTTAAGAAATTAAATTAATTAATTATCTGATAATATTTACTCCACCTGCGCTGTATTCAACTGTATTTTTATTCAAGAAATAAACAAATAAGGATTGTGATGTATCAGCCCCACCTTTAACATCAGGAGCGGTTAATTCAACAGCCCAAGTAGAAGTTGAAAAGTCTGAGCCAGAGCCGAATTTATCATATAAGATGCCGAAACTTTCATCTGTATTTTTATCATTTCCACTTCTTGAAGCCTTTTGATCTACATTAACTACTGAAGCATCAAAATCATTGAAAGCTAAAAGGTTATGGCGAGCTGAGAAAAATGAAGATGTAAGTAAGCCTTCTATAGTATTTCTAACAGAAACAGACCGGCATTTAACGGTTTCTCCTGTAGCGCCACCTTGTGCGTTACTCGCGTTTTCTCTATCAGTTGTATCAATGCGATATTGTAATGGAAATAATATCCCGTTCTTTGTATATCTTAAGTTATCAAGCTGACCCATATTACCTAAGCGACCTGCATCGTATCTTTGATCTCCTAATTCTTCGCTGTTAATTACATTATATAAACAAGATGAAACTCTTGAAAGACCAGGATTTAAAGAAACAACTGCGGCACTTGAGTTAATAGTTGTAAAGATTGAAGACCAAGTATTAAAGTTCATTGTTGGCGGTGCACGTGTAATTATTTCAGCGGTTCTACCTGAAACATCAATAAGAGGTATAGTTAATTGTAAATCACTAACATTGTAAGTAGCGTTATCAGTATTAGAGTTTGAGCCCCAAACTACATTAGCATCACTCTTAAGTAATATATCAATAGTTAATCCACTTAATCCAGAAACACGAGAAAGGTTAATATCTTGACCTGAATGTAACATCCCCATATATAACGGTATGGAGAAATCTCTACCTTTACCGTCGGCATCACGAGCGATAAGTTGATTTCTCATAATCCAGTTATTAAATATTGATCCCCCTTCGTGAAAAAGGTTACTCATAATATCTTCTTTACCGTGTAACCCTGAAACAAGTGAGGGCACAAGACGGTTATAATTTTGCACTCTTTCAATAGTGGAGTTAAGTCTTTTACTTGAAATAGTAATATTATCAATCATTGATGAAACACCACCAAATCTGTTAATATAGTTATTTTCTAAAGGTTCTGCCTGTTGAAAGGCACCTCCTGATTTACCAGCTGTAAATTTACCTGTAAGTCTTAAATTAGCACCATTCAACATAAGGGGGGCTATGCTATCATTAATCTCAAAGCGAATTAAAGGTAAGCCACCTTTATATGAATATTTATTGTTACTATTCTGATTGACTGGCCTTAATTGCACATATCTAACTTTTAAATCACCTAAATTGCTACCCATATCAAAACTCATTTTTATATATATAACATATATAAAAATTACCTGAAATATTAAGAAAATTATAATTATTTACCTACCATTTTTTTCGCCATCATATGAGCTTGTTTGAATGATTTTCCTTCTTTCGTCATAATAAATTTCATTTTACGAATATGTTTTGCTGAATGATGTTTAGAATGTTCTTTAAATCTTTCTATATCACTTTTACTTAACGCTTTTGTTTTTGATTTTACCAAAGGTTTTGTTTTCTTTTTTTCAACTGGCTTAGCTTTCTTTTTTACACCATACATTTTTATAAATTAATTACAGAAATTATTTTTTATATTTTTTAACTCTTCCAGTTGCTTTTTTTTCTTTCATTGCTTTTTTCTTTTGAGCTGGAGTAAGTTCTTTCATAGTTGTCGGTGTGTCTTTACTCACTCTTTTTGTTGGCCTAAATATATCACCTTTTTTATCATATGTCTTTTTACCTGTTTGACTTCTCCAATCTTCCTTAAACCATCTTGTTAATTTACCTTTTGCCCTTGAGCCACTATATGTGCCCCCCATTTTTTTATATTCCTTTACTATTTGAGCTGATCTGTAAGCTGAATGTTTTGGATTTTTTGCTATGACTTTTGCTTTTGCTTTCGCATAAAGTTTTTTATTTTTCGGTGACGGCATATATATTAATATGTTTTTTTTTTCTTCTTAATAATTATTTTTTTTTTCTTTGGAGGTTCTTTTTTCTTCTTTTTCTTAATTTTCATTATCATTTTTTTTTTTCCTTCAACGAATTCTTGTGTTCCATCTTTCTTAGTTACTACTTCACTTTGTTTTTCTCTATAAGACATTCTACCTTTATCATCAAATTCAAATGAAACAGGTATTCCACCTCTTTTTAATGCGAATTGTTTTAATGTGTTATAATTAGTTTTTTGTTGTTCTTGAGATGCGCCTCTTCCATCATTAAAATATGATTGATTGAAATCTTCGTCAAGATGGCGTTCGTGCGCAACTCCATAATGTCTCTGCATAAAATTTTCAAATCCTGCTTCTGTTCCAGTGTTAGCCCTTCGTCCATTTACTATGTTATTATAATCACTCATTTATAATAATAACAGAGAAAATAAAAAATCAATTTTAATTAAAAACTTCCACACCACTCATGCTAATTCCTATTGTGCGCACGTGCACAACGAAGTTATGGAGTAAGATATTTGCCGAGTGTGTTGAGTTATAATTAAGATATAATATAGTAGAAACACCGTTAAGATTTTCAGAAAGTCCATATGGCCCCAGACTTCTGGCGACTAACCAACTACCCCGACCTTCTTCAGCGTTGTTAGTTAAAAACGATAGATTTCTAACTGGAATATTAGCAGCTGAAAGAGCTTTTTCAACTTCGTATAAATGTAACCCTGAGGGGCGTGCGCCTAAAGCCCATACGGGTTTTGCGTAAGGTGCGCCGGGTTTGCCGTAACCTCCAAAAGCTTCTCTTTCTACATTAACACGACGATCTGGCCTTAATATATTTGCTATTTGATATTGATATTCTTTCGCGTCTCCATATCGGCCTCCTAAAGCATTATCATTGGCTGTTGTATCTACTTGATGCATAATGATCGGGACTGAAAGAATTGATTTACTTCTTGTTAAATCAGCGGGCACCATATTTGTTGAATTTACAACATTAGCATCAATAGCGTTTTGAAAATCAGTATAAGAAGTAATATTAAATGTATATTGACCTTTAGCCATCATTCTTGCGGCAGCTTGGACTTGAGCCGGAGGAGGTATTACTTTTGAAACAACAAGACGAGGGTTATCAATTTTATATGAGGGAGCAGCGCCTAAAACATCATTTCCATTAATAGCTGTAATTCCTACATCTTCGGCTTTCTTTGGCGGATCAGCGGCGGGTATATCACCTAATTTTGTATTAGTTTCAATAACTAATTTACTTCCAACAATTTCAAGTGATTTAATTGTTGTGGCTACTGTTGTTTGACCTGCGGCATCAATGTTACCTGTTACTTCTACAGCTTGACCTACACGCCAGGGGCAGTTAGCTAACATATTTTTACCGTTACCAGTTGTTACGGCACCGTAAGCATCTGAATTAGTTACTGTAAATTTTGTTATTTCAACAGCGGAGCCTGTAGAAGCTTCACCATCAACATCATCACAATCAACATCTTCCATTCCATCAACAACATGCAAAGCGTGAGAAGCTTGAGCTAAAATAAGTTCAAGTTCAAGGGGGGCGGACATAAGTGGAAAAGCTTTTGAGGTTGTAAATAAACCACCTAGAAGAGGGACAGCGACCTTTTGAGTTAAAGGTTCAGCTACAGCAACTGAATTAACACCTACAGCAACATCTTCGTTACGTGCACACCAAGGGTTATTTACTTGTTGATAATCTTTCATGCACATTTCAGTTCTTTCTCTTTTAGTTACAACACCTTTATCAGCACTGGCTAAATAATGTAAGTTACTGTATATATTCATATGATCTAATTGTTCTATAAGACGACCTTCACTTCTGATATTTTGTGTTCTAATGGCTGAAAGCACACCACAATTTTTGTTAAATGCGTGTTTCGCAGAATCAGCGCCTAAAGTAACTGTAACATCACATTCTAAATATGAATTTGAAAGATCACAGAAACCAATATTTCTAGTTAAATCAACTATAAGCTGATTGTTTTCTGGTGTAAATGAAACACCGTTTCTTGAGGGCACACGAATTGAATCATAACCAATTTTTACAGCGTCACTCTTAGTTCTAAACATTTGTATAATCTAATATAATAAAAAAAATTTAGCAATTATATTTTAATTTTATCTTTTAAGCATTTACTATTAAAAAACACAACCGATATTCTACAACCCGATTTATGAGGTTTTACCCAATGTTTGTAAATTGAGCCGTTAAATTGATATGGCTTGTGTTTAATATTTATTTCTTCAATATAACTTTTTCTATCAACACATAATTCACCTTCAGTATAATCACCTAAAGCTAATATTACACTTTCGCCAACATTTGAGCTATCATAATGTGGAGGGGTAATGTAATCTTTATTTATTTGAATATTAATCCAAGAGAAATGTGGAAAATGTATTTGAGCGAATTCTTTAAATATTTCATCAAGTTCTGGATATTGTTCTTTAATCTTCGTAATGTATAATCCTTTATATTCTGATTTTTTTCTCATATGTTTTGTTCCATCTTTATTGTATTTTAAAAAACCTTTCCAAGTATATCCGTATAAAACACTACCCCCGTATTTTTTACACTGTGCACCTTTAAATTGATTTCTTTTTCTTTCTGAGCCTGTATAATAATTTAAAGGTTCTAAAAAATTAAATAGTAACCAACAATCTTGATCTATATCACCTGAAAACATTTGATATATATCCACAAAAAAAAAATAATAATTATGCTAGTTGATTGTAACCGGTTGCCCTGTATATTGAGCTATCCATAACAGGTGCCGCTTCACTAATATTAATGCCCATCGGTGTTGGTTTCGGGGGCGGTTTCGGTGCGGGGGGCGTTTTTGATTGATGTTTTGATCCTTCAATGCCCGCGAATATGGCTCCACCTAAAGCTAAAAGTCCCCCGACAACTGTTCCAACTCCGGGCACTGCCTCGGATGCAGCGGCTGCAGCGTCAATTCCAGCCTCTGTTGCTGCCGTTGCCGCGTCTGCTGCCGCGCTGGCTCCAGCTGCGCCTGCTTCTGCTGCGGCGCCGCCTGCCGCATCTGCTGTGGCTTGACTAACACCCGCCGCTGTATCTCCTTCAACTACATCAGCTCCAGCCCCTTCGGTTTCTGCTTCTCTCCCTACACTTTCTAAGGTTCTTTGTTCTACTGCTTGTCCTGTTCTAACTCCACCTTGAGCGGGTAAATCTTCAGTTACTGTTTCTGTAGTAGTATTTCTTGTTAAATTTTCTGATGGAATGTTACCTCTTGCGGGCGCTACTTCACCCCCTCCAAAACTTGTTTCTATTGTTGCGGGTTCTGTTGGTTGGACGGGTTCAAGTTCAGTGCCCTCTTGTTCTGTAGCGTCTCCTCTATTTCTAAATTGTGGCGCTACTCTTGATCTAACAGCTTGTAAAGCTGATTTACCTCCACGATAAGCTGCTTTACCTATATCTCCTACTGCTTCACCGGCTTTACTAACTAATTGACCTGGTGCTTTTGCTACTGTTGCGATATTTTGCGCTAATTCACTATCCATAGCATCTGCGGCCATTTCTGTAAAACCTCTACCCGCGTTCTCTCCTGCATCTTCTCCTCCTTCAGCCATTGCCTCTGCCCTTGTTCCAAGCCTTTCAGCTTTTGCGGCTTTACCTGCGGCATATAAAGATTTAGCTCCATAATCTAATCCGCTTTTAACTAATGGTTCCATACCGACACCCGCGAAACCTTCTTCAATTCCAGTTTGAGTTTTAACAGCTGCGTTACCTGCGCTGATCTGACCTTTAAGTGCGTTATATTGAGTATTTTGTGCATTCTTAGTCGCATTATAATTTTCAAGTCCTACTGCATTTATATTTCTGATATCATTTTCTCTTCTATTAAAGCTTGCTGCCGATGCGTTAAAACTATTCAAGAAACTATCCATTGTATATAATTTATTAAGAAATAAAATAATTTAATAAATTAATTGATATATATAAAAATGTTGAAACACATAATCCTATAAGTATTGTTCCATTAAATATTTCTTCAAATGTGTAACACATAATGTGCACAAATATTATTCTCCTTTAATTTGTCCGTGGTTCATTTCTTGACCTTCCATATTTATATTACCGTTTTCATCATATCTTGAGAATATCTCTATCGGTTCTGTTCTATCTGCGCCCCAGGCATATAATTTCATATCTCTAAAATCAGAAAGTAAAAAACCGTATTTAACCCCACAAGCTTCTTTATATTTTTCAAGAAAAACTTTCTCTCCTCCAAAACAACTGTGTAACTCAACTATATCGTTTAATTGTTTATTTGATGGTTGATAAAATGTTATTGTATGTGATATATTTGATCTTAAATTTGGTGGTAATGATTTAACTGATTGTGTTGAATATATCTGTAATGATTTCATATGACGGCAACAAGAAGCCATTTTACTACAAAATGTATTTTGTTTTAATGACCCCATACAATCATCTAATATAACACTACAAAATTCTCTTTCGTCTTTCGGCACCATCATTATATTTTTAAATATTTCTTCCATAGCTTCTTCACTATATTCATCACTCACATAACCGTTTTCTTCAACATAAGCTTTTAAAAATCTTGATGTTATATCATTGTGGATCGTTGGCGAGATCAGATAGATTCCTCCGTGAAAAAAATCCTTTAATAAATTTTCTTGTAATAACAAAGATGATAAGAAATTAGATTTTCCAGACCCTGGCGGAGACATAATAGCTAAAACGGCACCGTTCTTTTTAAACATTGATTGTAATGGCGCGGGTAACTCACGATCAATCTTTCCAAAATCTTCAGATGGCCTAACAGGTAATATTTTATAGTTACCTTTTTTATCCTTCTTCTCTTTCGGCATTTCATTTTTACCCAGCTTCTGTGTCGGCATATTAATATTAATGAAGAAAAAAATATATTACATTATTCCAAAATATTCATTCATAAAGTCCTCATTCTTTTTATTTTCTTTTTTCTTTCTACTCTCCTGTATTTGTTCTTTATTCATTTGATATATTGAAAGAGGTGGAGGCTGCGCTGGATGTTGATGTATCGGGTAAGGTTGCGGCACCGCTACATGAGGCATTGCGTAAGGGTAAGGTTGATTTACCATTGGCTGTTGTTTTCTTTTTTCTTCTTCTTTTCTTTTTTTTCTTTTTGTTTCGTGACGATCAATTGTATTATCCAATAATTCATTTAATTCATCTTTTGTAAAACTATATTGTTTTTCTTTAACAATCTGAAAGGCATCTATCTCGGCCAGTTCTGCTGCTTTTTTTTCTGCTTTGGCTTTTCTTTTCTCTGCTGCCGCTTTTCTTTTCTCTTCTTTTTTTGCCTCAGCTTCAGCGTTTCTGGCTTCTGCTAATTTCATTCTTTTTAATTTTGACTTCTCTCGGGCTTTAGCCAGCGCCGCGAGTTGCTTTTCTGAAAGTTGCCTTTTTTTCTTTTTCGGTTTAATTTCTACATCTGTCTCTTCATCAATAAAAGGTTTATTTAAATCTTCTTCTTTTTTAACTCCTTCTGGTTCTTTAATTTCTTCTTCAATCGCTTCTTCTGGTGTAACTGAAACAGGTGTTTCAGCAGGTGTTTCAGCAGGTGTTTCATCAACAGTTTCTTTTGGAAATAAATCACTCATTGTATATATATTACACAGAAAATAATTATGTGAATATGTGTATATCTGTATTATCTGTATTAAATAATTGAGTGAAACACTGAAACACCTGAAACACCTGTTTTGCAGCAGCGGAAAATTTCGTTTTTTTTTTTGACTTCGGCCTCAACAACACAAAAAAATTTTAATATCACTCCCGAGTGAAAATCAAGTGTTTCAGTGTTTCAGTGTTTCACTCATAAATCATCCATTTTGAAAGGCACTGATCCTAATCCACTATCTAAATCCTCATTCGGTTTGTAATAACCGCTACCTGAGAATTCATCATTTTCTTCATCGGGTTCAATATCAGTATCTTTGAAATAATGTTTTTTCAAGTATGCTTTCATAACAGGTTCATCAAATTTAAATATTCTGGTTGCTTTACCTTGAATTCTTTTCTGCGCACGAGAAATGCCTTGTATATCGTGTATTAATTTGTGCACAAATTTCGCATCCCATTTATCATTATTAATATTATTCATATCTAAATGATGAAAGAATTTTGTAATAAATTCTTTTGATATTTCAAAATCATTGAATGAATGTTGATATAAATATAAGTATAACGGATTTATAGACATTTCTTTCATAAATTTATAATTTTCAGTTTGAGGCCGTTCAAGTCTTGGTGTAAATTTAGATATATCTAAATTTGTAAGATATGTATATAATCTGTTAATCTCTTCATCATTATTTATGTAATCTCTGTAAATCATTACATAATATTCTGGTTCTTGAGGATCACAAGTTTTGAAAACAACAAAGCGCCTGTCGTCCGGTGGAATATCAAGAGGTGTAAGTGAATTCGTAAAGAGAAATATTCTCATTAAATTTTTCTGATCGTAAGGCCTGATATTTTTTTCATTAATATTATTTACCTTTCTTGTAATTAAATCTTTTAATTTTTGCGAAAACTGGAAGCCGTCTTTGCCTTCAACCTCGTTAAATTGAAACACTAATTTATCACGAAATGCGCTTGTAAAATTACCGAAGGCATCATTCATATTTGATGTGCGATAAACCAGAGTATGCCCGATCAGCTTTTCAATTATATCAATTACTGTATCTTTACCTGCACCTTGTTTGCCTCTCATAACAATTCCAACTTCAGGTATCTCTTGCGGTTTTTGTAATAAATGCGCGATAAATTTTAACATATATAAAGCGTCTTCTTCAATGCCGTTACACAATAATTTAAGATGATTGATAAACCAAGTCGGCTTGTAACCTTCTTCAACATTTACTTCTTGCGCTTTATAACCTTTGAATGAATTATAAACATTATCAGGTATTTCTTGTTCGTGTAATGTTGGATAAAACGCTGTCGTCATGTAACATCTTTTACATTCATCTTTAATCCAATCTGGATAAAAATCTTTCTCAATCCATTTACCGTCATCATTTAATTCTTGATATTTAATTTCATTAACACGCTGCTTCAAGTTTTCGTGTATGTGATATTGTTCTTCTTTTGTAATCGGATCAATATATTCTTCAATAAACATTGTTGGTATATTTACTTTTAAAAAATTTGCCTCAAAGTCTTTTTTTACTTTTTTATAAGTTCTTTTTGTTGAATTATCTAATAAAGTCAAATCCATATCGTGTTTGAAATCAAGTTCTTTTACTTTAAATGTAATGCCGTAAGATTGTATTTCTTCATTATAATTAATATTTGTTAAGTCACTATCAAAGTTTTTATCATATAAAAAGCCATCAAAAATTAATGTGCCGACTTTATTTTTATCAACAAGAGATATTGCTTTTTGTAATATTGTATTTTCTATCTCCTGTATTTTATGAGCGAATAACGAAGACCAGTTACCGTAATCACCTTCAGGAAATAAAGCTTTTTTTATTTCAAGTATTTCATTATAAAATTTCTTAACAACAGGTAGCCAGTGCGATTTACATTTCTTCTCAAAAAAACACCACTGTAACACATCGTGTTTATTTAATGTTTTATTTTCACTTAAAAATAATTCTCTGTTATTAACATAAGCATCAAGTAGAGGTGTGCACAAATGAGATAATTCAGTATCTTTGATATATTTAACAATCGTTGGCTGAGCGTTACACATATCAATATCAACATAATTATCTTGTGCGAGCCAGCTTCTCACTTCTCGCTTCATCCCCTGAAAACCAAGTCCGCCTTTCGCATATAACCTTTCATTGTTGCCCTGAGTTTTAAATTCATATAAAATTGGTAATTGTCCGTTGTTCTGAATAATAAGTTTCGCATATTTCTTAATCATTTTACATTTAACAGTAACTGATTTTTTTGTATGCTTTTTACCAAAATCATCAACCTCACTCATTATTTTCGGGAAGAATATATCTTTAAGTTTATCGTCAGTAAGCCTTGTAAGATATATCGCTTTATTCAAATCACACTTTTCAACATAACACATATTCACACTCATTTTATAATATTAACATATATTTTTATTTTTTTAAATCAATTTTTTTAATTTTAAAATAAATTAATTTATTTAAAAAAAAAATCTTAATTAATTATATAATGCCTAAAAAATTTAATTCTCCTGAAGAGAAATTAATTGCCGAAAAGAATAGATTGGAAAAACAGAAATATTATGAGAAACAGAAACGCCACGAAAAACAGAAGAAGAAAGAATTGGAAAAACCCTGTGCATATAAGCAATTTATAAGAATGTTTATGTATGAAGCCACTGGTATAAAAAGATATTTAAATGAAAATTGTAGAGTAAAAACTCAAGACTATAGAGATCATATTAAATATTGTAAGCTTGTTGAAATGTTTGATGCTGGAGCCGTATGCGAGCATTGTATATGTGGTAAAGGTATAAGATATGTATTTGTAGTTGAATATAAAAATCCTGAAACTGGTAGAGAAAGTATGTTTTGTGTTGGTAGTGAATGTATTGTAAATTCTGGTAATGACGCATTACACGAAGAAATGAATAAAAAAATTGAAGAATTAAAAATAAGTGACTACACTTGTGCATATTGTAAAGAAGTATGTATCCATAAAACAGGTCGGGTCTATGATCTGTTTGATGTTGAAAATAAAAAATGTAATAAATGTAAATCTAAGCCTTGGTGTGAAGTATGTAAAAATAATTTAAAATTACAACCTCATTACCCGCGATGTGTTGAATGTTGGAAAAAGAGAGTTACTCAAAAGGGTATCTCAGTTTCTTAAATTGTTCGTAACATAAATCTTGATAAACACACTCAAAATCGTGGTTATCCATACACTCTTTAGTTTCTTCCATTAATAACTCTATTACATCTAATCTTGCCTCATTATTTAAAATATTTACTTGATTTTTTAAATTATTGATTTCACAATTTACACCTTTAAGGTATTCACCAATTTTAACATAAGCATCTTCTGATATATCAGAATCTTTTGTAGCTTTTTCAAGAAATTCCTGTAATTTGTATAAACTCATATATTATCTAACAATATTATATAAATGGGTTTTTTCTGTCCGGTTTGTGGTGAAACTTGGTTAATATATAATTCATTGTGCACGGATTGCCGTAGAGTAAAACACACTATGAATTTAGTGGGTAAAGAAAGATTTTTAGCTTGTATAGATCGGTTATTTGTATTACAAGAAAGTAAAACAAATAAAATATTAGAAAAAGAAGAAGCGCGCCCTGGAGTAGTTACACGGTTACAGGCGCTTCGTTCTTCTCTTGAGAAGTAACCGAAATTAATTCTGGGTCTTTATATTCTTTATTAACCTTAACTTCTTTTGGATTTAAACAATCTTCTTCGCTTTCACAATTATTTATTTTAAGTTCTCTTGCTAAGCTTTCGCCATACATATCCATCATTATCTTTATTTCTTCTAACATTTTCAATTTACCAAGTTGAATGAGTTTTTCTTTATCATCCAATTTTTTCCAGTGTTTCTCATAGCTTTTCAACAATTCACTATTAGTATCCATTGTATGGTATAAGTCAAGAAAAAAAATATTTATATATAACATAATGCGATTTGTAATAGCATCTTTCAATCGTTCTGAAATGATAAAAGAAAAAACACTTGCTTTGTTACATAGACATAATATTCCAGATAATTTAATTGATATTATTGTTGAAAATGAAGCACTTAAAGAAAAATATAATTCTTCTTTAAATGGTAAATATAATATAATTGTATCTGAAACAAAAGGACTATGTGAAAAAAGAAATTTTGTAAGATGGTATTACCGTTATGAAACCGATGAAACTGAATTAATCCAGCTTGATGATGATATTGATGATATAGTGGATGTGATGAAAAAAAATGATTTTGATTTATTAGAATTTTGTGAAAAAGCATTTGAAATATCAAAAACATCGGGCGCCTGTTTTTGGGGTGTAAGTGACTATAGTAATGAATTTTATATAAAAAATTCAAAACCTTTAACAACAACATTAAAATTAATATGTGGAGGTTTTAGCGGTGTTGTAATAGACAGAAATAAAGAGCCAATATATGGTGATTGTGATAGTTACGAAGATTTACAATTTAGTTGCGAGCATTTTTTAAGAGATGGATTGATCTTAAGATTTAATCATGTATATCTTAAAACTGTTTTACGAATTGAGGAAGGGGGTATGTGTGAAGATATGGGTATTGAAGGAAGAAAAATAGATGAAGAAATAACGGGTAATTATTGTTATGATAGATATGGTGATATGGTTAAATGGTATGACGGAAAACAACATAAAGAAGAATGGAAAAATAGAAGATATTTAAAAATCAACAGCCGCTTTAAGTGTTAAATTAAAATATGGTTATTATATAAATGAATGTATTAATAACTATTCCAACATTTAATCGTCCTGAAATATTAAAAAATAAAACACTTGCCTTTCTTAAATCTGTAAAAACAAAATTTAAAATTATTGTCGTTGTTGATGATGAAGAAGCACTTAAAGAATATCAAAAATATAATCCAGGATATGAGATCATTTCGTGTAATTTAAAAGGACTAGTTAATAAAAAAAAATTTATTATAAACAAATATAGTAAGAAATATAAATATCATTTAAATATGGATGATGATATTGATGCGATATTATTAGCTAAAAATAAAAATTGGAGAGAAGCTTTACCAGTAACAAATTTTGATGAAACAGTAATAAATTGTTTTAAAAAAACTGAAGAGTTGGGTGCGCATCTATGGGGTATATGTCCATATAAAAATGCCTTTTTCTCATCACAAACAGTATCAACAGATTTAAAATATATATGCGGCATATTTCACGGTATGATCTTTGATGGAATTGAAGATCAAATAGAATATCAATTAACATCACACGGTGAAGACTATGAAAAAACTATTTTATATTTTTTACAAGACAATAAAGTAATAAGATTTAATTATTTATTAACATTAACAAAATATTATCGTGTAGAAGGTGGTATAACAGGTTATTACGGAGGAAATGATAAAAGAGAATTGGCCTCGCAAGAAGCTATGAATTATTTGGCTAATAATTACCCCGAAATGTGTAAAGTAATTATTAAAAAAGGTAAAACAGATTTAAAATTAAATAGACTATTTAATCAAAACTAACAACTAAAGGGTCTTTACTTTTTCTATTTTCTTCTAAAGTAAGCCCGTTACTATATTTTTTTTTATATCCATATTTTGTAAATGCTACATTATGGAAATCTCTAACATCATTACAAATTATTTCAAAACATTTTTTATGATAAACCCTGTTATCATATTCTCTGGAAACACGAAATTTTCTTAATTTCTTTTTACATAACCGACATAGTGGAGCTTTATTAGTTTCAATCTCAACTATTTCGTCACTCATTATATATAACATAGAAAAAAATTATTCCTCTGTAGCTAAACTCTTTCTAAAATGTAACATGCATAAGGCATCGCTTGTGCCGTCAAAATTATCAAAATCAACAATAATATTTTTTGGTGTTGCTAATCTACATTTTATTTGATTGACGGGTATTGGTTCAGGGTTATTTAATGCTACATAATAAGGTGTATAAGTTTCATAATCATAACTAATATAAGTTTGTGGAAATCCAAAACTTTCACTTAAAGATTTTTTATCACCCACTGGTATATTCATCAAAACTTTTGTAGCTGTATTTTGTTGTCTTGATTTATCTTGCTTAAAGTAATTACCTTCTAAAGAAATAGTATTAAGAGTTTCCATATGAAATTGTAAATAAGGGAATGGTTCAGGTAATATTCTATCATTTACTTCGGGAGTGAATTCATCAATTGGAGCGGGGACATTAGTTGGTATGTATATAACTTGACTTTTTTCAATATGTGATCTTAATTGTGTTTGTATAACTAATTTATTATTATCTTCATTAGCGTAACTTTCAAATTGTTCGTTTTTGGTAGCAGTTTTACTTGTATTAAAACTTAAAAAACCCAATGTTTGAAAAAAGACTAATGTAAGGTCTCTTTCATCATCATCAAGTGTAGATGGATTTACTAATATAAAACTATGTGAATTTCTAAAAGCTGTTCCTCCTACTCCAACATCACTTGGATTTTGAATTCGGGTCATAAATGTTCTACATTCCTGATCTTGAGCTTCTGCTTCTATAACTTTAATATTATCAACAATAGTGCCGTCTTCTGGTGCGTCACATATAAAACTCGGACAGTATCCACCCGTCATAGCTTGCCTCGCTACTGTAAAATCTTGAAAATCTCCTTCAGATGCTCCACTTGGAAAATAACTCTGTAATAAGAAAGCGTGATAGTCACTATCATCTTCACTTTCAGGTTGATTTACTCTTGAAAAAACTATTGAAAATGTTTCTGTGCCTCCTGTAAAACCTTGAGTTCCAGGTATGCTTTGATTGTTTCGTATTATATTATATGTATTAGCTCCATTCGCATTTACGTGCACACCGAAATCAATATAAGGATCAGTAACAGTTCCAGCTACAACGGCTGTAAATTGGTTATCAAATGTAACTCCAATCTTTAATTCTTTATCATTCTTTACTCTAAAATTTAACATTCCTCCATTTTGCGCTATATTAGTGCCTGAATAAACTACAGTATCAGCAGCTGTGGTAGTTAAACTACCGGCTTGTGTAGTAGCGTTACCTTTATAAACATTTAATGCACCTATATTTTCTATGTATTCATCAATAGTAGCGGGATTTAATCTTTTATTTGTATCATATGTAGATGTAATTCCAAATTTTGTGTAACAAGGTTTGGCGCCATAATTAACATCATAAGAAATATCACAGTTTGGTTGAATTTCATAAAAAGTTAATTTATCAGATAAAGCTTTACATATTGATTCAACAACATTTCCACCGCTTGAGGGATTTAAAGTCCATCTGTAGTTTCCTGAAAAAAAAGTTGATTCAGGAGCAGGTAAGCCAGGCACATCAAAAGATGCATAAGCGTTATAAATGTTTTTCCAATTTAAATTAACATTTACACCGTCACAACAAAATCTTAAAACATCTACTGTATAGTGAGCGGGAATTATCGGAGGTGGTATTAAATATTCATAACTTTCATATTTAACATTCATTCCAAGTGTTTTAATTAATGCTACTTCCGCATTTTTTGGTATTGTAAAAGTATCTTCAAAATAATTATCAAAAACTCCGTTTTTTTTAGTGTTAAGTGTAATTAATTTAGACATTATATAATTAATTAATATATTTTTATTTTGATATTAACATTTCTTTTTCATCTTTAATTTCTATAGTCATTTGCGATGAAATAACTTCTTCGTCTAAGACATCTTCAATATCTGTAATCTTTACATTAAACTCGTTCATATGAATATTTCCAGCGTTATTTAAAGGTATCCATATTTTTTGAGGTATAGTAAATGAATTATTAACAAAATTTGCTCCAGTCTTTCTTGTGCTTAACACAGCTTGTGATTGATATATTGCCCTATCCATTGATCCGACTACACCGTTATAAGATTGAATTGGTAAATTATCAATATGAAATCTATTATCATTCAAACCGACTTCAGTATCAACTTCATTATCGGCATCATTGTAACCTAATTCAGCTTGGCCTTGAGGTTGTTGTGCTACAAGTTGATAAACTTGATTTTGTAGTTTTGGAAAACCCATAGCTATAATTATGATATCGTTCGGTGTTGATCCGTAACTATCGGGATCATTTAAAATAAATCCTACATCGGGTCTTGAAACTTGATATTGTCCTCCAGGTAAATATTTTTGTATTGTTGCATCTCCATTATCTACAAGGCGATATTGTAAATTCGGTTGAAAGTTTTGTCTCCATATCGGGGCTGTAAATAAAGTATCATATGGATTGTAACACGAAGCTTTAGCTGGTGTGCCTTGAGGGCTTTGTCCTAAACAACAAGTTAAAAATAAATCTTTATCAAAAGTTGGATTTCCAAAACCTTCCATCGCATCTGTAAGAGGATCGTCACTAACTATCACTTGGCTTTCAATTAATTTTTGCCTGCTCCAATAATTAAGATCGCCATTGTCTTCATAATGATCTGCACAGGTCACTTTTATTATATCATCAATTACATAGTCAGTGTTATCAGCTATATTACCACTAAAAAAACCTATTTTAAATAATTTTACAACTCCTATTAATCCTGATGAAACAGTTTGTGAGCCGTTACATTTATCATTACCTCCTAAACCGAATAATGCCCTAGTTGGATGTCCTGAAACAGTAGTTGCTTTACCGTGAAAGGTGCCCCCGTTTTCTTGGACACCACAAACAAGCCAAGGTGAAACATTACCCCCTGAGGCACTTTGAAATGCTAAGGTAATGCTATACCAAGTTGAATGAGTAAAAGTAAATGGTGCACCCGCCGCATCAACAATAGATATTTCTTCTCTATCAGCGGCATTCGGTTTTCCATTTGCGCACAATAATTTATCCGATCCTATTTTAACACCTAACATTGTAAATGGATCGGTTGCTACTCCTGTGGCTTTATCATCTCCTTCATATGCATATATTATTTGATATTTAGTTTCTGCTGAATTATCCAATCTAAATGATAAATTTAAATAATAAGTTCCTATAGTAGTTACGGGCATAGAAGCGGGTAATATTGTGCCCGATGGAGTAGTTTCACTTAATCCTTTATAATCTCTTTCTGATTTGCCGCCATACATATCTGGAAATTTATAAAAGGCATTTTTGTAACCTCCTGCGCCTGAAAGAGTTGTTCTAGAAACACCGAAAGCCGTTCCATATAAACCCGGTGTATTATTTAAACTACCTGATTGTGTCCAATCAATGGAGCCTTGTCCTGATCTTAATTCAAAGCCACTACCTTTAAAATATCCATCAGCCCTAAAACTTTCTTGTGTATTAAATTCAGTGCCCCAATAATGTCCTGATGCTTTCGCTCCATCATATGAATATTCTCCTACATTACTATATAAATATTCGTATGCACAATGTGAGGGGTTATTTAATTTAAATTGTCCTTGTATAACATTACCGTCACTATCATAAAAAATATCTTCTGCGCCTGGTGTTGTTACAAAAGGTATATCCATATCCCAGAAAGCGATAATATGTGTAAATAATTGATTTTGTATGAGATTGATGCTATCACAAGTTATTAAGGGATGATATAAAGAAGTCCAGTTTGGATTTCCATTCTGCGCTTCAAATGTTGTTGTAAATTTACAACCTTCACAAGCAAATCTTTCTTCAAGTCTATCATCGGTTCTAACATCAGCTACAACCCATTCTGTGTTACCTGTATCTATATCTAATTTATTATAACCTATTTTTATTCTATTAAAATTTTCAATATCTCTCGGGTCTTCCCAGTGGAGCCATATTTTACAACCCGTATTATTTCCAGTTGTAAAGTTACTTAAATCTTGAGGCACGGGATCGGGTGATCTGCCTTTTTCTTCATTACCGTTCAATATAACAAAATCTTTTGTGGAGCCTTGTGAGCCAGCTACAAAAATAATAGCCCCTTCATTTCTTAATAAATCAGCTGTTTTATAATAAACTGATCCTCCAGCAGTATCGTTACCGTTGTCTTGAGTTGGCGGCATATCATTATCATCGTATTTCTGATATGAGGCCTGTGCACAAGATTGATTTATTCCAGTAGATATAGCTTCTTGACTATCATAATTAATGCCGGGTGTGCCTGAGCCATCAGGGGCTACATATGCTGGCGAGCCTGATAAGATGTAAGGCATAACACCTGTAGTTTGATTTTGATCCGCTGTGCCTAATGGTTGTTTTGATTTAATTATGCAGTAACTATGATTTGGTGAAGACATCCCTACATTTTTCCAAGTAGCGTTACCTGATATATCACGGGGTCTGTCTCCGTTTTGTAACATTCCGCCCCATTGAATATTATAATTATTTAATGCTGGATTGTCTGTTAAATCATGAAATATTCCGAAATCAAGTTCAGGGACTGGTTTGTTATCGCAATATATTCTAATTTTATTTTCACCTAAATTTGTTTCCACCTTAGCCCTCACTGAGTATTTACTCATTACATTTTCTCCATATTGATTGAATGTTTCACATAATGAATAAATATCATAAGTTCCTTTTGGTATAAATATATCGTAAATGTTATTATAATCGGCATAAAAAAAAGCACTACTATCGTCTTCCAGTGTAATAACCTCATTTTTTTTTATTGAAAATGTATTGAGACAAATATAAGACTTTGGTTTTATTTCAATTGTGTTAAATAATTTATTGGTAAATTGTGCACCATCACCTGCTAAAGATATAAACATATTTATAATATAGTAACATAAAAAAAAATAAAACTATATTATATAAATGAGTAGTAAGCAATTTAAACCTCCTGAAGGTAAAGATATGAAGCCACAACAAAAAGTAGCAAGAGACTATGGTAAGAAAAAGGCATATAAATATCCATATAAAACACAACAAGGGGACGGGCTTGTTATAGATGGTGTAAGAAATTTAATGAAACTTCCTAAGGTGGTAATGAAAGAAGAAGACATCTTTGATGTAAATGGTGATGGTAAGCCAAGTAAAAACGATCCATTAAAAAAAGAAACAAAAAATTACAAATCTAAAATTAAATCTCAATTTATATATAATTACAAGAAACGGATATGAAACACTGAAACACTGAAACACCTGAATTTACTCACAGCAAAAATCATAAATTTTTTTTTGTTATCGGCATAAAAGATTGAAAATAATTTAATTTAATTTATAAAATAATTCAAGTGTTTCACTGTTTCAGTGTTTCACTCAAGCCACATAATATCACGGGGTAAATTCATCTTCCAACAATAATAGAAACAATCAAAATTACAAGCGTCTTTCCAATTTTTCGGTTTCTCTCCATTTACTAATTTTACAAAATGTATCCGGCGTCGTGGTATAATAATTTGTATCGGGCTTTCGGCGTTACTGAATAATTTTCTGAAATATTGTGTGTTAATTTTTGATGAGGGCATTATCATTATAAAAGGCTTGTTAAGTTCAAAAAGCCTATTTAAAACTTCTTTAGATTTACTGAAAGGCGGGTTACTCACGATCACCTCACCTTTATCATTATTAAAGAAATCAATGTCTTCGTGTATAGTTTCAAATCCTAATTCTCTTAAATATGTGCCGCTGTCTCCGTTACCGTAAAAGGCCTCCCATATTATTTTGTCTGCTGGTATAAATTCTTTAATATCTTCCCACGCGTGTTTCGGGGTCATATAATCATCGTGTTTTTGAAAGGTTTTTGTTGAGAAGCCGGCCATTTTTTATAATAACATATGCGGCGAAAAAGTTTTCAATTTTGTTGAAAAAATTATTTTTTATTTTTTTTTATTTGAAATCAAATCAAGAATTAAGCTATCCACCAAGGCGTCTTTTTCTTCTTGGCTGTTACATCTGCGAATATCTCCAGCGGCATCTTTAAAGTCATATTTACCCATTTCTTCATTCCAGTAATAACTAATTTTACAACCTTTACCGTTTTCAACAATCATTTTAATTTTCTGATTGTTAAGGTAATAATTTATTATTTCAGTTTTATAACAATCTTCTCCGCATTCATCAAGTAATAATTCTTTACTGTAACCCATATCAACAAGGCTTTTATCAACCGGTTCAGTATCAAGCATTTTTATCATTTCTTCTTTTGTGTATAATTGTGTTGTCGTCATTTTTTGTAAATTATATTGAAAAAAAAAATAATTCAATTTTACGAAAAAAATAAATTTTTATTTTTTGTGTTCCTCACGAGGAAATGTTCCTGATGGAGAATGTTCCTGATGAGGAATGTTCCTGATGAAGAATGTTCCTGATGAGGAATGTTCCTGGTGAGGAACATTTTTTTTTGTTCCCGAAGAGGAATTGTTCCTGAAGAGGAATGTTCCTGGTGAGGAACAAATTTTTTGTTCCCGACGAGGAGCAAAACAATTACTAGGTCATCATTAGTAAAAGCAGTTTTTTTTTACACCTCACTTCTCATTAGTAAATTTTACTAGTGGATTTTTTTTTCAACAAAATTGATTTGCAAATCGTCTCAGAATTTGTGAATAATTTTTAAAATTGAATTATTTTTCACAACAGTTCTCAAAGCAATCTCAAAACACAATGTCTCAACTCAATAGCAAAACTCAGTATCAACAGGATTTCGTATTTGAAACCGACTTTGAAAGCCGCGACAGTGATGTCGGTCACAGTAACGGCATCAGTGCCGGTCACGCTGTGTATATTACACCGTCTGATGTAAGCGCCGGGCGCCCTCACCCCAAAACTCATTTCGCGCACGAGCACCTCATCTGGAATTTACCGTTACACGCGCTGCCGAATTTTCAGGGTCACGGTTACTTGAAAGGTTGTAACGGCAAGGAAACGAAACAGTATGCCCGTTCGCATTCACTGAATGAGCTTCTCTTTCAGGTCATCGCGGCACACCTCGGTCACAAAGACACAAACACATTTGATGGAGTAGATTACACAGACAGTATTAAAGAAGCAAAATGTATATTATATATTCCGAAACTCAGTAATGATTTCAATGAT
>CAACVD010000200.1_pt1 | contig 27210 bp, 37 predicted proteins | sample 2381771 | NCBI WGS metagenome assembly CAACVD01 (sample SAMEA5211965, study PRJEB30684) | marine metagenome | biome: Marine; feature: Epipelagic; material: Water | collected 2015-10-15 | depth 15 m
ATGTAATAATATGAGATCTAATAATTTTATCTATACCTACCGACGCTTACTGGTTATCACGGCGGTTCAGGGTTGCGTTTGTTAGACAATAGAAGTTATTGCTCTGATGCCTGAGAGCGTAGAACGCTTGGTCTGAATACAGACTATCCATATCATACCCCTCTTTCTTAATACGCTTAATGTGCCTCATAATGTGTTCTTTTGTATAGTGGTTGTATGAACCCTCCCCCATCCTATCGTAAATCATACGATACACTTGGGGGTTCGGTAGTAGGGGATTTTCTACCAATATCTGCTTTTTAATACGCCTCATCATACTTTCCTTCATATTCTGAACCCCCTTAGCAGACATACGGTTAATCCAATAGAATAGGGTTTCCTTCTCTATCCGCTTTGCCTCTACTTCAGCATACTCATCATCAAGGCGGATTTTGATGATATCCATAATCAGACGGTTAGGGAGCTGAGCGAAGATAGAGGACATACTCGGTTGCGTTTTGTTGCTTTGGTTGTGAGTTAGTGGTTGCGTTTTGTTGCTTGTGTTGTTTTGTGTTAGCAACTTACCTCTACACAGATATCAAATTCGTTACTAATTGATGAAAGCGACCAACTAATTCACCAGAAAGTGAGTTATTAAAAATTATCTATTAAGACACGGGGATAGCTGGTTGCGTATTTTTCCAAAGTTATGGGGGATAGGATTTTGGTGCTCGGGAGAATCAAATTTGATTTATCTGAAGACGATGGGAGATAGCAAACAAAGTAAATTTGATTCTGATTTCAGATTTCAGTTGGTATCAAGAAATAGTAGAGTGGATAGAACGCAACCTGAATTAATAGATAATATTTATAAACCGATTCTGGATTGATTAAAGTGCCTCACTAAACCAATTAGTAACGAATTTGATATCTCTGGAGCGGTTAGTCCAGCATACAGATTTATACAGGCGATAGAACGAAACCAAGTATGTCCGCATTCGCCACCAAAACCCACAGCAGAAACACGGACGCTCTCAAGGGCGATAAAACGCAACACACCTTTAACTTTGAGGGGACAGAAGTATCTAATAGTCCTGAATCCGCCTTTCAGTTTCTGAAGTCCCTGAAGTCCCTACGGTATAACTATAACCACGGATACTTTGCTAATGTCTCAAAGGACTTCCTTATCCCCAAGTGGCGTAATGCCTATACCCTGTGTTTCTCCTGTGGGATACATAGGTTCTATGGTATGGGGTTAGACTTTGATGCTACTATGCGTCTCAACCAACAGGTAACTCAATACATAGAGAAACACTATAGGATACACGATACTACGGATAAGACTACGGGTGATAACTTTATGACCTTTGTCTATGCTCTCCGTAATGCTGAAGGGCAAGAAACACCTGTATGGTTTGTCCCTAAGGCAAAGAATTCTGATGTAGAAGTTAGTATGTCTGTATCGGGTGGAGGTGATAGTGACTACTTCTGTAGGGGTAGGTCAAAGTTCTACTCATCCCATAAAAAAGTTGGTATGGGTGAAAGCATACAATCTCACGCATCCTATAGACTTTGTGGTAGATAGATAGATAGTTAGATAGATAGATAGATAGGTAGTTAGAAGTTTTTTTATGGGTCGGATAGTGGGTGGGGCTGGATATCCTTCATAACATACTTCACAATCATATCACGGTTAGTCTTGGCGGTCATCCAGTAAGTTAGACCATCACACATATATCCAAAGAGCATCAGAGACAGAGGGTCAGAACACCTCTGAACTTCACCAGTTTCAGAGTCGTGTTGCGTGAGTGTGAATCCATAATACTTCCTACCCTTGTATTCCATATCCTTACAATTACAATCGTGAATATTGATGATACCCCTGACTGCCTGTCCCCTCCACAACTTCATCTGTTTCTTAAAATCTCCGTTGTCTCTCTTGTAGAGATACGATGCCCTACGCAACTGACCCATCCAAAATAGACACATCAAGTCCTTACGCTGTGAGACTCCAGTAGTGAAATCGGTTTCATCACCCATATAGTCTCCGATTGGCGGAGCATCAACCATTCTCTCCATATCTTCTTTCACAATCATACCCATATCCCACTTGTCCGTGATTGCCTCTCCCTCGGCACGAGTAATCGGTGAATCCTTGTAAGACATACTTGGTTGCGTTTTGTTGCTTGAGTTGTGGTTAGTTTCTATCTTTCTATATCTCTTGATATCTCCTTCGCTTTTGATACGAACAAGAACAGTATTGTAAATCAAATTTACAAAAGATTCATCTGAAAATTTGATTTTCTTTTAAATTTGATTCTCAATACAAAATTCATCAGCATCAAAAACAAGGGAGATAGTATGGACTCTATGAATAAACGACTCGCAGAAGCAGGTATGCCTCCAGTATCTGTTGAGGAGTTAAAGGGAGTTCTCCAGCATCACGGCTATCCGATAACCCCAAAAGAATCCACCGAGGAGATTGTCGCTTCTGTGTTGGATGGGATTATATCCGATGTTGAGAGAAAGGCAAAGAACCGAGCGAGAAAGCAACGCCAAAAGGCAAAGAAGAAGAGAGACAAAGAATACTCTTGGTTTATGAGTCCAAAGAAGAAGGAGGAGAAGGACAAACACTTCTATGTCTCAGGTGGGGATTCTGCTAAGGGTCTTGAGTTATCATACTCAATCGCAAAGAGAACAGAAGACGAACTTAAACCACTTGGATACAAGTTTGTAGATTTCTATGATACAATCTTTTATGATGAGTGTGAAAAACCACTCCTGAAGTATATTATAAAGACTATGAATGGTGGAGCAACTATGTCTAAGATACCCTCGGGTGCTCTTGAGGAGGTAGGTAAGAAGTTCTGTGATTTAACCGATAGATTACCAAAGGATGTTATTATCTATTGCGACCCATCTTATCATAACTTCTCTACTATGATGTTGAGTTTCCAGTTTAACGCTAATATTGCTATGAGTAGTATCTATCTGATTTGGGTCAATAAGGCAGAACAGTTCCACTATGCGAGAATCACAGATACCCCACAATCATTCTATAACTCCCAGATCAAGCTAATTTTAGAAGGTAGGGAGTTGGGTGGAGTTAGAATGGTAGAGTGTCCTATCTGTATGGAGGAGAAGAAACTTGCTTACGGGAGTGATGAGTGTGAAGTATCTACCTCAAGGTGTTGTGGTAAAGAAGTTTGTGATGATTGTCTGAATCACTTTCTGATGGATAAGTCTCAGTTTAAATTAATAGAGCACAGGGACGGCAACGGCAAGAAAGCAATAGAGATTACAAAACCTGAATATACCTGTCCTCTGTGTCGTGGTGGATACTTTCACCCTGATGAACCAAGAAAGATTAGTGATGAATGGTTAAGAGGTTGGTCTCGGGCAGTATCAAGAATGAATGGTGAAGAACCTAAAGAAGAAAGTCAGGATGAGATAATCAACAAACAGTTTATGAAGTATGGTGATTATATAGAAGAAGAATACGATTAGTTAGATAGTTAGTTAGTTAGAGATAGTTAGTTAGGTTAAATTTTTTTTACTTAGACCGATACACTCATAGAACCGTCAGCGTTAATATAGAATAGGGCATCAGCAAGAACATAGACATCAACATTCGTAGGAGTTGGTGCTTGAGCGTAATTGAGGATAAGGGAGATAGGGAGTGAGCGGTCAGCAGTATTAACTCCCGACTCAATCGCTACCCGCTGAAACGCCTCAAGGTCTAACCCGAAGGGAGTAAAGGAGTGGGAGTTACCACTATCCACAACACCATCTTCAGTTCGTCCATAGACAACCTGACCTAAGCGACCCATACCCTTAGTCCCACCAACAGAACCAAACGCCTTAGCAAGTTCCATAAGTGCTTCAGAACGATTACCAACAACATTAGCAACCGCACCATTAACAAATCCACACTTAACAGGTGTAGGAGGATATACAACCGAACCAATCTTGAGTTGATATTCATTAAGTTTCATATTACCCGAAGGTGAGATATTGTATGTATTCTGTGCTACTCCGCCCGAGTTCTGCGAAGCAAAAAATAAAGACTTCATACTCTTAACACGAGCAGGGACATTAATAACTTGGTCGCCTGTGTTAGCAGTTACAGCACCAGTAAAGTGGCGGTAAGTCTGACCTGCGAGAGTTAGAACACCACCGCTCATCTCCTGAACCATTCTTAACTGCTGTGCGACATCCTGACCTACTTCTACGAGGTTAGCGATGTAGCGAACATTAGAGATAGTATAATCCGTGGCGGCAGCAGCGTTAAAGCAAACTGGTTCAGCAAGTGGAGCTAACTCTATCTCAATTGTTAGAGGTGCGGACATAAGCATAAGGGGGACAAGTTTTTCGTTATTAAATAACCCTGAGGATAGCGGGATACAGAAGTTTAGCGAACTCCCTGCGGTTATCGCACCATCTCCATAGTTAGCAAGACCTAAGATTTGTGCCGCACCACCTCGTGCCTGTGCGGTTGGAGTCAAACCGCTCTGAAAGAGGTCATTATTGGATACATCCGAACCCCCACAGTGAATATTCTCGGTTACTCCTCTCTCTTGGTTATGATCGTATCCACTTTGACAAGGTAAGACAATAGCACCCATCAGGCGATTGTAGGATTGGATATCTTCTAATACAGTCCCAGATTGTTCTATCCTTAGACGCTTGATGAAAGCGTGACCCCCAGCATAATCCAAACCACAAGTCTGAACTGCGTCGTTAGTAAATTGGAAGCGAAGATAACTGTGCTGTGTGTCTAATAGAGCATCAGCAGAGATATCAATACGGATAATGTTAGCACCCGATGCTGTGAAACTCTGACCGTTGATAGGAAAGAAAGTGCGTCGGCGTGCCTTACTCTCAACAGCAAGGGGTAATACATCAGTATAATCAATAGTTTTCGGTAATACTCTCTCCATTCTTTTATACTTATAACTTGATAATAATTTAGAATTTTAAACTTAAAAATTTTAGTTATCTATCTTCGGGAGTTGGGTTAGGGAGCATCAATATCTCCACCTTACAGGTCACTAATGTGGAGTTTCTACCAAGAGCAGTATTAGCACCTGATGCTAACCCACCAAGCGTCACGCCGTTAAAAGCATCTCTTAACTTAAGTTCGTGTTTTTGTCCGAAAGGCACACCACAAAGCACAGCACTATCCTCAAAACTACCAGTATCTTGATACTCAAAGAAATTAACACTTTCATCTATTGCGTTGCGAGGGTCAGCACCAGTTTGTGGGGTCTGATATACTTGTTTAGAACCTCTCGCAATCACACCATCAATAGCAGTCACCGAGCGAATATAAGTCTGCTTACATTCAGGAGAAATAAGTTGGTGAAAACTTTGGTCGTGTCCTTCAGGGAATTGTGCTAAAACATAGTTATCACTAATGTGCTTTACTTGCCTACTTGGGAAAGAAAGTTTTACAATTATACCAGCATTACACGATGATACAGCACCAGCATTCTTCGCTACGAATACTGGATTAACTTGGTCTGCTAAGTTAGGAGTTTCATTAGAGATAATGATGTGCTTTATCCTAATCAGACACTGATTATAACCTGTGGAGAAAGCAGTATCATTAAGGGGGGGCATATCAAACGGTAAAATACCATCAAAATCTCTTATCTGTCCTGTGATATTATATACAAACTTACGATTGTAATAATCAATAGTTTCTCTTGCGTTTCTCATTATATACCTTTATTAGATATTTTTTTTTCGCTTTCTAACTCTATTTCTTTATCTTTCTTAACTTCTTGATAATACTTATAACCTTTATAACCTAACTCAACAGCAGAACTTATCGCTAAAAACCAAATACACCAAACAATCCAACCCTCCATTATACCAATACTTAAGATAATAATTTAGTTTTCTAAAGTCTTTTTGCTACACTATCTACTCCACCTGATATCCTACTAACCGCTTTAGCTCCCCTATTTACTAACCCCGCTACTCCCTGAACTGCTTTTGCTCCACCTGCTACTCCAGCAACTACCTCCCCAACAACTGGTATCTCTGCGGTGAAGGGTAGTGCTGTAGAAGCAACTTTACCAACTACACCTGCTACTTTACCAATCTTACCTGATACATCAGCAACTTTACTTGCGATTCTATGAACCTCGTGTGCTTTCTCGTGAATTTTATGACCTAAGCGATGAACGCCACTTGATACTTTGTGTGCTAATCTTCCAAAAAATCCCATAGTATTATATTACTATTGGAGATAAAAGAAACTTAAAAAACTTAAATTAGTGTTTTAGTTAAAGTTGATTGATACGCCTATTAGCATCTTCTACTCTACTAACTACCTGATCTACTTTCTGTGCTTTTCTTGCTCCAGCACCAACGACTCCTGCTACCTTACCTATCCCCCCAATAGCTCCACCTGCGGTTGCTAATGCTCCAGCGACAGGTGCTCCTGCTCCAGTAAGTGCCGCCAAAGTCGCACCAGTCCCTAACGCCCCAGCAACCTTATTAGCAACTCCCTCTACCATCTCTGCCTTATCCGCTACTCCTCCTGATTGCTTAAGACCAAGGCGAGCATACTCACCTCCTTTCTTAAATCTTCTAACCCCCGTAGATAACTTAAAAGTAACATTCTTGTTTCCTAATCTGAATCCTACCATCTTTATATAGTATTAGTTATTTTTTTTTCTTCATCAGTTCTTTATCAGTTTTAAATTTCGCATACATCGCCTCTTCTACTTCTTGTCTTTTATCTTTTGGTATCTTGATAACTGGTTTCTCTATAAAGTCAAATTGTAAAGAAATATCCCAATCTAATCCATTCAGATCTATCACACGGTTTTTTTGGTCGGTTAATCTTACATAGAAGAAAGTTATTTCTCTAATCTTTAACAATAATTTATGGACTGCTCCATCGGTTGGGTCAATAGTTATTATACCACCACTACCTACATTAATAGGCACTCTTGCTAAAATACTACTGAATCCTCCACCAATTGCTGAATCAAGAATAGAAGAAGTTGTAAGATTTGTTCTGATATATAAACTTCTTATAGTAGCAAACATATCCACAACAGAAAAGAAGTTCTCAGCAGTTTCACCACCAGTTAGAGTAGCAGTATTATCACCATTCCAAAAAAAAGTATCAGGATTAGTTGTTTCCATAATTACAGTCTGAGTTATTGCTCCATCCGAACTCCCACCTCTAAAATTAACTCCATCATTCTCAAACCACACATCAAGGTTAGCATTACCATCAACAAACATATTATCATTAAATCCTATCTCATCTCTCATATCTACCGCCTTATTAGATCCGTTCGCTATCCTAAAAGTCAATCTCTTATAACTCGCTGAAGCATCAGGTATCCAGTTATATTCATACTTGAGAGTATCTCTATTTAATCTCATAGTCAAAGTCCCTACATTCGCTTTTGCGTTTAATAATTCAGTCAATTTACGAGCAAGAGTAGAAGCGTTATAATTACCTGCTGGGACTTGGACGAAACCAGTATCTGCGGTTGCGATTGTCCCATAAGCAGTTAGTGAATAATCTAACCTACAATTACGATTAACCTGAAAGTTATAAAAAGAGTAAGGTATTTGAGTATGATGAACGCTCAATAATATCTGATGATGTGGTGGGACTACAATACTTTCATCTGGGACAAATATATAATCAGTTGTGAGTTTCTCTGATGATAAGTTTTGTGTCGCATCACCACTATTAAGAAATAATACTCTACTTGCTCCTGTTCCTGTTTCTGCGTTTGACATCCTTCTTATTACTATCCTTAGATTTTTTCTTCGGTTTCTCAACCAGTTTCACTTTACTCTGTGGATAGAGTTCTCCTCTGATAAGAGCGTTTAGTTGTCTCTTATACTCTAAGAACTCGTGAAAATCGGGGGGTGTAAGTGGGACTGGTTGATATCCAACATTAGAACCTTGAGTCATTATATATATACTTAATATTTTTTATCTGATAAATCTAAGAGGATTTAGATTAGGGACTGCCTTTTTCACTTTTCTACCTCCAATTCTGGCTAAGTCTCTAACTCCCGCATCAGTAGAACCTATCCCACCCATAGCAGTAGTGGTATCTCCCTGTGCTCGTGCCTGTTGTTCTCGTCTAAATCTTTGCTCTCTTTCTTCTTTATCTAAACTTGACTGAAAGAAATCACCACCAACTCTTCTTATCTCGTCACCTAAACTTGCTTGACCTACTGCTACTCCGACTGCTCTTGTTGCTACTGACCTTGCTGTTGGTGGTGGTGGTGGTGGTGGTGCGGTTAGACCTCCTCCAAAAACTCCTCCTCTTGTTCTTTTAATTATCTCTGTGCCTTCTTGATCTACTCTCTGTGCTCCAATCCTTGATTTACTATCTCTTGCTATCCCTGCGAATACTGCTTCATTCTCTTCTCTTTGTTTCTGTTGTTCTTTTGATTTATATTCATCAAACTCTGTCTGACCTTTCTTGACTCCTAATGCTGTGCCTCCAGCAATACCTAATACAGCACCTGCTTTTAATCCTAACCTAACAAATTTTGCTTTCTTATGTCCCAGTCTTTCATTAAGTCCCATAGTTTATATTACTTACAAAGAAATTAAACTCTTCGCCTGTGGTGCGAGTTTTAGTGCTGAAGGTAGTGCTTCTTTCATTAACTTCTTACTATCAAAGTGAGATATCTGACCCACTTGTTTCGCTAACCTTGTAGCACCCATAGCAGAGATAGCAGGATGTCCTCCAGTAGCAGATAATACTGCTTTACCAATATCTGTTCGTGGTGCGTTTGCTACTCTTTTAGCAAGAGTTGCTGGTAGAACTTGATGGTGTGATAATGATTTACCTAAATTAGGCAAGATATTACCATCATTCATACCCCTGTGTCTCAAAACATTCGCTCCTAATCCAAGCATAGGATTCGTGGCGGTTAATGCTCCCATCGCTAAATCTTTTGTGTCTAACCTCATACTTTATAATGTATGAAAGATTTAAAAATTTATGGGTATAAAATAGTTTTAGTTGATATCCTTATGGACTATCTTTTTCTTACGGACTTTCTTCACCTTCTTAGGTGGTTTCTTACTCCTCTCAATTTTGTTATCCGTTTTAGTTTCTTCTATATAAGCTGGAGGAGTATCTTTAAAGTGTCCTCCAAACCCCTGTTCTCTTAGTGGAGTTTGTCTGTTGGGGATTAGTAAAGTATTATTCTGAAAGTTATATCTTAAACTGGTGTTAAACATCCTATATACTATCTATTAGATAATTAATCAAACTCAACCATAAACTTACCTTTAACCATACTGAATCCCTGTGGGACTTCTTTATTTTTCTTACGATTAATCTTCTTTGTAGTATTCTTAATCTCTTTCTTTGTAAAAGGCACACCCCAAGTATATCTCGCTATAATACCATAAAATTCTTCAGGTAAATCAGGATATTTCTCTCTATACCACGCTTCACCATCGTGAGTATTATTAATAGTTGCGTATGATAAAGGCACAACAGTATCCATACTCCCAACACTATCTTCTGATTCTTCTTCACCTTTTTTAATAACCACACCATAATCAATTAACTCCCTACTAATCATCTCAGGTAATCTTGGTTGATGTTTTTCTATCTCATCAGGTTTCACGAAAGTATAATTCATTCTCTCATCATCAGTAAATATATACTTAGATATTTTCACAGGAGCAGGGTTATCTCTATCAGTAAGTATTTCAGGCATAGTTAAATCATCAACACGCTTTGCTTTAGATTGTTCCATAATAACATACTTAGAGATTTAAAATTAGTGTTTCTAATTATTTCTTTGCCTTTTTCTTTTTGATAATCGCTTCTAATAATCCAGCACTTAAACTATCGTGTTGTTTCTTAGTAATTATTCCGTCCTTAACTGCTTTCTGAAATTTAGAGTGTTGTGCTTTACTCATAGGTTTCATACCTCCTTTCTTCGCTTTTGATTTGGGTTTGCTGTCTCCTCCATAATGTTTCGGCATTCTTTATACTTAATACCCAGAAAAAATCCAACCTTCACTTTTAACTTCTTTTTTAGGTTCGGCGACACTACCAGTAATCTTCTTTACTAACTCCATCAGCTGTTTTATATCTTTCTTTATCTCGCCAATATCTTTCTCTAACTTTATCAATCTATCTCTGTTGGTTATTTCTTGATTCGGCATTATACAATACTTAGATATTTTTTATGGTTGTGCTTCTTCTTCTTCTCCTATTATTCTTTTAGATACTTCTAATGCTCCCAATCCAATTCGTTTATCAAGCATATTAAAAGTAGTAGAACCAAAACCACCCTCTCTACCTCCTGCTTCAGGTTTAGATAAATCTTTATAAACAACTGATTTCTTTTTGGGGTCAATTGTATGAATAGCAAAATCACCTTTTAATCCTTTCTTGATTTCACCTCTCAATACAAACTGAGAATCTCCTCTATCAAAAGTCCCAAATTCTGCTCCTCTTGGTTTTCTTGATAAACTAAATTTACCCTCTTGACTTGCTCTTAACTCCAATAATTGTTCGTAGGGAGTTTTTTCTACTTTTACAGGTGCTGGTTCGGGTTCTTCTAAGAATGCTCCTATACCACCAGCAACTGCTCCGCCTACTGCTTTTACTCCACCTACTCCTGCTCTGCCTATTGCTTCTCCAACCTGCCCTGCGGTTGGTAGAGATTCTGCTATAGCACCACCAACTCCCCTTGCTACTCCTAACCCTACATTACTAACTACTCCAGCTGTTGTCCCAACAACTCCAGCAACCGCTCCACCAACTTGTTCTGCTAAAGTAGGTTCAGGTTCAGGTTCTAACTCTGGTTCTGGTTCAGGTCGGGGTTGTTCTACCTGTTGTATTACTTGTTGTGCTGTTATAACTGGTGGTATAGTTGGTTGTTTTCTTGGACTTGCTTCACCAGTAAAAGTTCCTATACCAGTTTGTTCTTTTAATTTACGCCTTAGAGTAGGATCATCAGTTAATGTTCTTGTTAATAATCCTGCTTTTTCTTCTTCAGTTCCCTGCTCTGCGGGTGAGGATACTACTTTTCTTAATTGAGTAGCAACTGCCTGTAATCTTGGAGAACCTAAAATTCTTCGTGTTCTTGTTGCTGGTGTTTCCTCAAGACCAGATTCAGGGGATTCTGCTTCTAACTGCTCTGCTATCTCTGCTATTGGTGTCCCCTGTGCTTGAGGACTTAATCTTACACTACCTCCTCCACCTGTTGGACTTCTTGCGAATGCTTTTGCTCTTGTTCTTTGCTCCTGTGAGCGAGGAGTTACTACTGCGACACCTCCCTGTTGTTGAGGTGGGGGTGTTGCTTCTCTGAATGCTCTATCCATAGAATCATTAAATTCTTCTTGGTCTTCAGGTGGGACACTACTTTCTCTGCTTCTACTTCTGAATCTTAAATCAGTAGTTTCTCTTCTTCTTTCTTCTTGAGGTGATGGTCTTGATTTGGGAGTTAGTTTTTCTACTTGTTCTTGGAGATTTCTAAAATCATCTCTTGTAACCTCTGAACCTTTGTTTTTACTATCCGCAATAAGTTGAGCGAATTGTGCTTGACGCTCACCTTCTCTTCTTTGACCTTCTACAAAAGTTTGCTGAAAATACTGAAACATCGCTCTCGCCTCACGCTGTCTTCTATCTTCTAAAGTTTGTTGGAGTTGTTCGTTTTGTTGTTGTTGTGCGACTTGACGAGCACGAAATATATCCTCATCCTCTTCTCGTTGTCTCCCAAATTCTAACTGTTGTTGTCTCAAACCTATCTCCCTTTCTCTAAGTTGTCTATCTTGTAGTGCTTCTTGTCCTCTTTGATTTGCTATCTGTAATTGTTGCTGTTGTTGTTGTTGTGCTATCTGTGCTTGTTGCTGTAATTGTTGCTGTTGTTGATTTATACCTGCTTGTGCTATCTGTGCTTGTAAAAATAATCCTCTTTCGTTTTGTTGTCTATCCCTCTCTGCTCTTATAAAATCTCTACGAGATACAAAATCCTGTAATTGTAATTGTTGTTGTCTAAAATCTCTATCTTGTCTTAATCTTTCTCTCTGTAATGCTAAACTTTCTGTTTCTCTTGCTTCTGTATCTCTTGCTTTCTTGATTGCTAATTCTCTACTCTTTCTCGCTTCATCCGCTTGTTTAATCTGTAAGAATTCTCGGGTTTGTGCTTGAGTTGTTTTGGGTCTGCCTTTAACTTTTCTGCCTTTGCGACCTTTGGGTCTTTTAAAAACAGTTAGTGGAGTAGTCCTGAAAACCGCTCTGCTGGGTAATATAGGGACATCAGGTCTTGGTTTTCTAAAGTCTCTTGTATCCATTATGTTAATATAATAGATAAATAAAATATATAGGGGTAAAGAAATCACTTTAATAACTCCAGTCTCCGCCTTTCTAAATCCAATAATCTCGCTTCATTCGTTTCTTCTTTCATCCGTTCTTTTATCCTCTCACGGATAGTAGAATCTCTTTGGGAGTTAGCAAGAGCTTGATTATGAACTCCAGCGAATCCACTACCAACTATCTGTGCTTTAGTTGGTTGCTTTGGTTGCTTCTTCTTACGCTTACTCTTTTTAGGCATTATATATTATCAGAGATTTTATTTATGGAGATCCGTGGTTGATATTTAAAATTTGTCTTTTCTTTGTATCTCCCTGCGGATATATTCGCAACTTGATAATAAGTCAAATCCAACTCCTCCGCAATATCTTTTAGTGAGATATAATCTTGATCGTGAATTGTTAGTCCCCCAATCGTTACAACGCAGTTATAACACACTTTCTTTTGATTGGTTCTACCCATAGTGGTTTGTTATATATACAATTATATTTTTTAAATAACTTACAACAACTTACAACGGGATAGACTGGTAAATCTTACAATACTTTAAAACTCCTCTACCCTTTATCAAACCGTGAAAGTAATTAGATAAAACTGCTGGAGGGATATTTACAACTTCACTCATCTCTTTCATCGTGTTAAATTTCATAATCTTAAATATTTCAGTATGGTCTTCATTCTCAAAAAGATAAAGATACCAGTAGTTCTTCTTCATAATATACTTCTATAGATAATTATTACAAGTTCTAAATCAATAATTAACCACCACCCCCAGTTGCCGTATATTGTATCCAACCACCTCGGTTATAATAAGAAGAAGACCAAGGATTTCTAAAGCAGTGAATAGCACCAATAGTTATTGGGTCATTAATATCCCAACTCGCTGAATAACCTGAAGTTATTGTGTATCCTAAATTATCGGTATTAAAACCCTTTGTAGTTCCAACTGAAGATAAATTACTATCAATTGTCTTAGTATAAACATTAACATAAAAAGAACTTGTAGGGGTAGAACCTTGTGGTGTCCCAACAGAATTCACTAAATTAACTCTAAAACCACTAAAATAATAACCATCGGGGATAGTGAAAAAAGCGTAGTATTGAGAACCAGCATAGCACTGCTGTGCTCCGTGGTTACCAGAATCTGCTATCACACTCCTCGCATAACCTGAACTATCATTATCATTCAGAAAATCACTTGGTAATAAAAATCTATAAAGAAATCCGTTTGCTTCATCCTTATAGACTCCACCCAGTCCTCCAACTCCCACACCACCAAGATTAGTTGGAAATACATTCGTAGCACTACTTAAATCAAAATAAGTCATAGGTGTAGGATTTGATGGATAATCATTACCAGTTAGAGCAGTAGAACCTCCTCCTGATGTAAAAGTTATACTATCTATATTTGTTAAACCAGCATCTAAATTAATTGTATCAGGATTGGTTGCTGTATCTATGGTTATATTTTTACCTCCAGTATAAGTAGTGTTTGTATCTGTAGAAGATATAGTAATACCTGAACTACCATCATAAGTTGTAGCAGAAGCACCATCAGAAGTATCCACGAAACTTATATTAGTCCCAGCAGTTAGTAAGTTAGGGACTTTTAAAACACCTGCTTGACCTGAACCTACATTATTAGATAAAGTTGTCCCATCAGCACTCACAGCAATAGTTCTATTTAATCCTCCTGTGTCGGTTATAGATATCCCATTACCCTCGGTTAGATTCAGCTGAGTATCAGTATCTTGCGAGGATATAGTTACCGCACCTGAACCATCATAAGTTGTTCCAACATCAAAACTTATATTAGTCCCTGCTGTTAGTGTGTTTGGGACTTTTGCTACTTCCATAGTCACGCTGTCTCCTGCGTCAAAAACAAGAGTATCAGTATCTATCTTTGCGGATATCAACTTATTTAAACTCCCACCTATAGTAGTAACATTAATCCCTGCTCCTGCTGTTAAATTAAGTTGAGTATCTGTATCATTAATAGTTATAGTTTGGTCTCCTCCATCCGCATTAGGATTAAAAGTCACAGGTGCTCCACTAACCGCTGTGCCGTCTAAAATTAAACTCTTAACATTAGTGGAGATAGTTTCAGGATTGCCTGTGGAGGTTATACTTATCCCCGTCCCAGCTGTTAAGATATCTGCTACAGGAGGTGCGGTAGGATCTTTATAACTGGTGAAAGTGCCGTCGGAGGTTAGAACTTGATTATTAGAACCACTATCTCCATTAACTCTTATAGTATCAATTACATCAATATCCGTAAAATTACCCTCAATCAATCCAGTTAGTGTAGTCATTATATTATAAAAAGAGAAAAAAAACAAATTAGTAAAAAATTTGATTTCTGTATATTCTACAAATCTATCACAAAACAAGGGAGATAGAAGGAGATAGAAACAGATAGTAAATAACTCAGCAAAAAAAAGTAAATTTGATTCTAAGTATGTCTAATGTTCTATCAAAAGAATCTGGGATGAGCGAACTTAACAAGTGTGAAGCAGAGCGAAAGTATCTTCATAAGGTGTATGAAGAAGCAAAGGCAGAAAACAAACAACTCAAAGGGTTTATCAACTCTTTGATGACTGAAGAACAAAAAGATATCTGTAATGGTGAAGCGATGTTAGCAGGAGAACCAACGCTACAAACTCCTGAGGATTGGATTAAGAGGATAAGAATGTTCTTAGAAGAAAGGGATGAATTAGCAGAGAAGGTAGAAGATTTAGAAGAAGAAGAGTGCCGACTTGAGTTAGAAAACAAGAAACTCAAAGAAGAGTTAGAAGCAGAAAAGTTTCATAGTCAGCAACTTAAGGATTGTGATTATGAAGGATATTGTGAGTATGTTGGTGAGAATAAACTTATAAAAGAGTTTGAGGACTTAAAGAATGAGTTAGGAGAACTCAAAGAAGATTTAGAATTTCATAAACTTTATGTCTATACAACTGATGACCCTGACTTTGTTGCTGGTTTAGATAAAGAAGATGTAGATAATTATACGAATGATGAGTCTGTCCGTAAGTTTCTATACAAGAAACTTAAGAAAGTTTAAACTTCTTCTTGTAATCTTTTACAGCATCAGTTAGGTTAGTAGCATCCCCCCATAATATAAATCTTGAGAGTGTAGCAGGTCTTGTAAAATCTGTATAGAATTTTTTTTCTGGTGGTTCGTGTCTTGCTCTATAGTTTTTTCTAATCTCTTTATCTTTGTGGTCTATATAAGTCCCTCGTTTAGGATTCTTGAGACCAAAGTGGCGTGTCTTTTTCTTACCATCATCATAAGTAAATACTGCCTTAAACCGCTTATCTTTCTTATCACTCTTGCTAACAACAAGTTTAACCATTATATATATAGAAGTTATTTTTCTGTAGGGATGCGAAACTTTACTTTATACTTTTCTGTTATTTCACTATCTGCTTTTCTAACCTTCTTGCCTCCCATAATATAAGCATACAATCTCCCACGAGCCCAACTCTGAGGAGTTTGATTTGGTCTTGACCCTGATGAATAATAAGCACCCTCGCCTTTTTTGTAGATTTCATCAACTGCTTTAAAAGGTATGCCTGTGACTTTTGCTATATTTCTTTTACTTCTTTTACCTTTCATAGCATCAAGTTCATCACCATACTTCTTATCAAACTTGACTGTATAACTACTCTTTTTATCTTTTACTTTAGTTTGTGGTCTATCTTTACCCTCAAAGATTGATTTTATCTGTTTCTGTCTATCTTTACCTTTTAAACTATCTGGTAGATATCTTTTGGGGATATCACGAGTTTCACCTTTATAAGTTATCTTAACCATACTTAATCAAAGCATAGAATAAATTTACCCTGCTTGATAACAACTGGGATTTTAGGTCTGCTATCCTCAACTGATACATACTTGTAATACTTACCCCCCTTTTGATAGTGCTTCTTGTTCTTTTGATAATAACTTAACTTCTTTTTTTCTTCTACCATAATATTATTTAATATATTAAAATTTAGAAAATTAAACTTAATATAATTAAGTAAGATATAATGGAAGCGATCAATCAAGAGTTAGAACAGAAATCAATTGAGAGAACCAAAGTTGAGTTTGCCGAGCAGGTTATAGAGGGAGGAACAGTCAATAAACCCAAGAAACCAAGAACTCAGGCACAAAAGGATGCTTTTGAGAAAGCACGAAAGAAGAGAGCAGAGAATCTTGCTAAAAAGAAGGGGTTAGAAGAATCAGCTGAAAAGGGAGATAGTCAGGTGTCGGAGGCGAACTCAACTTCACCGATTGCTGAAACGCCTCAAAATCCTACCCCAACGGAGAAAAAACCAGTAAGGAGAGGGAGACCAAAAGGGTCAAGGAATAAGAATACTATGAAGCGAGAACCTGAACCACAACCACCTCAACCACAACCTCATCAACAAGCACCAGTTTATTTAGATTATCCCCCCCCTCACAATCCCAGATATCCTCAGTATAATTATCCCCCTCCTATGATGTATCAGCAACCACAACAACCACCACCGCAACCAGTCAATAATAATTACTATTACTATGGGACTGCTCCACCTGACCCACAAGTTCATCAACCACAGAAAGAAGAGGATTATGAAATAGTAGTAGATAGTAGTGAAGAAGAAGAAATACCTTATGTTAATGATTTACCAGAGCAACTACCACCTCAACCTTCTCTAAAGTATAGGTTTGCTTAAAAACTAAAAATAATATCTGTTAAGTTAATATAATGGAAACTCGTATCAAAGAGATAGAACCTGAAGTCCCAATAATTGTAAATAAGTTTAAATTTACTTGTGATGATGCTGACCCAACTATACCCAAACCGCTACCACAGATGGGGGGGGTTTGCGATGATGATAGTAGGCAAACCACGAAGCGGAAAGACTAACTTACTCCTCGCACTAACCACCAAGGCACACAAGAACTTTAACCGCAAATTTGATAGAGTTTATTTATGGAGTCCATCAATACACACTATGGAGAATGATCCTTTTGAGTTATTACCTGACGACCAAAAGTTTGAGAGTCTGACTCTTGAGAACTTAACTAATGTATTAGCAGAGATAAAAGATAGTCACGACAAGACGCTTTTCGTGCTTGATGATGTGATTGCGGATATGAGAGGCAAAGGTAAAGCACAGTTAGAAAACTTACTCCATAAAGTATTCTTTAACCGCAGACACTTAGCAGGTAAAGGTGGGTCGGTTAGTATTATTGCTACCTCCCAAACTTATAATAAGATAGATCCGAAGATAAGGAGGACAGCTTCGCACCTTATCTTCTTTGAGAATAAAAATAAAAAGGAGTTAGATACTATCTTTGATGAAGCAATCCTTATCCCTAAGAAAGAGTTTTTTGATGTGTTAAGGTATGTTTATGATAAAAAGTTTCAGTTCTTGTATATTGATACAACTTTACCTGATAATAAGATGATGTTTAAGAACTTTAATCAATTAGAAATATCTTCACCCAATATTATGGGAGATGGTTTCAGATTTATGGAGACAGAAGTTGGTAAGTTTTCTTAATTACCATCAGGATAGGTTGCCGTCCGAAAGGACGGACGGACTACTGATGCGTGCTACGCAGATATTCTACAAACTGAAGTTCTTGTGCTTTGAGTCTATCAATAAGTTCTGAACTTTCGGATAGTCTTTCAGCATTAAGAGTCTGAATCTTCTTGATGTATTCTATCCACTCTTCTTCAGAATCATAGGGTAATCCAAGTTCTTCTTTAAAATTATCAAACTTGTTTTCTTCTTGCTGTTGGATAACTTCTATTAGTTGTGCTTTAGTCAATTTAGATAAATCACTCATACTTTATATTCTATAAGATATTAATTCTTAAGTTTTCTAACCTTTCTTTTAGGTGTTATGTAAAAAGGAGTATCTGGGTCATTAGGGTCAAGTTGTTTAAGTTTATAGAGAGCAAGAATACAGGCAACATACATAGATTGGTCTGTCTCTTTCACCTTGTATAACTTTAACTCTTGTATCTTTTGGATAAACAGATTGTAATATTCTATCTGTTCTTTAAGATTTTTGCCTTTCTTAAAACCACCTCTTATCAAATCATTCGGCATCTTCTCCCAATCCTCGCAGTAGTTAATTTTCATCATAGGTTTAAGATTCTTGTGGTAAAAGTAAAATTGCTGGTTTTGCTGTCTCATCACGATGATAAATTATTCGTTTAGAATATCAAATTTTTATGTTTCTAAGATTATAAGATGCCTTATAAATTTAACAAAGTTCTTTGGAAAAAAGGTCAAGAAACAGAGGATGCTATCAAACCACACCTTAACAAGTTTTTTAACTGCGACTTTAAGCGAAACGATGATATCTTTGATATTTTGGATTTTCACGATGTTGAGAATAAGAAGATTGTGGAGGTTAAAGGACGCACAATATCTTCTACCGCCTTCACAGATACGATAATTACTTGTGGTAAGATTACTGAGGGTTTGATGAAGATGGAGGTTGATCCTGAGTTAGAAATATACTTCTTCTTTGTATTCACCGATAAAACTATGTATATCAAGTTAGATAAAGAATTTGACTGGAAGATGAAAAGAACTGGGACTAATTTTATCCCACACTACCTAATACCTATTAATGAACTAATAGAGTTTGGTGAAAATAATATCTCTGATACAGATATAGATGGAGACAGCACAAACACCGAGACAGCAAACACCGACCCCGTTGCCGAATGATGATGATTTAGAATGTTGGAGCGATGAGATAGAGGAGTTACTTTCAGAATGGGCTGAGGTAAGTATGTGTTTTAGTTATCTACATAATTACTCTACCCGCAAATATAAGAAGAAATATCACCACTTACAAATCCCAATAATTATACTATCTACTTTAACAGGGACTGCTAACTTCGCTACAGATAGTTATGTGCCTGAAAATTTACAACACGGATTTAGTGCTGGTGTAGGGACTCTTAATATTGCTTGTGGTATCTTGGGGACTTTGTTAGCGTTTCTTAAGTATGCGGAGATATACGAAGGTCATAGGATATCCGCTTTGGCGTGGAGTAAGTTAAGTAGGACGATAGAGATTGAGCTATCTTTGGCGGATAAGAAAAGAAAACCGTGTAGAGACTTTCTTAAGATTTGTAGGGCAGAGTATGATAACTTATTGGAGTCATCACCAAATATAGATTTAGATATCATAAACTTTTTTAATAAGAAGTTTGATGGTAAATATAAAAGAGTTAGAAGACCAATTATCTGTAATGGGTTAAAGGAGATAAAGGCATACAAGTTAGAACACGATGAAGAGCAACCTGCTTCGTCAGCGACACCAGCAGTTAGCGAAGCAAACCAAAGGTCGCAACCTGAACCTGAACCTGAACCTGAACCTGAACCTGAATCTATAGTCCCATCAGCATAATTATGTAAATTTGATTTTTTAAAAAATTTGATTTTAATATTGGATTCTTTTGTTAATACATCAAAAGTATTTAAACAATAAAAAATATATTAAGTAATAATATGACTACCTACTCAATTGTCCCCCTCGTTTCACTAAAGCAAGTGCCTATCCTTAATGTGAAGACACAACAAGTAGAACTCAGAGATATAAGAAACCTATTTCCGAGGGGAGAAGTAATCAATATCAAAGATAGCGGAGAACCTTTTGATAATCAGATAAAAAACAAGATAAGGGAGAATGTATCAGATGCTTTTGAGTTAGGCAAAGGCGGTCAAGGACTTAATGATTTACTGGACTTGGATGAATCACCACCAAGATTTATAGAAAGTAGTGCTGATGTTAATGAATGGTTAAATCCACCAAAGTTAATTGGTAAGTATATTCTTACAAAGTTAGACTATGGGACTTATGAAGTTGATTTGAGAGAAGGCAGACCACTATCTCAACTAAGAAGTATCCGAGTCTTTCTATCAGCACCACCTGCTATCTGCTATAATAACTGTGAATATTATGAACCAACTAATGAACTCAAAACAACTTACAAAAAGAAAGAGATTACTGCTTCTTGTGCTTTTCAGTATTTCTATCATAACTATGGTAATAAAAGCAATTATAGAAAGTATTGCGGTAGCACTAAATCAATTATCAACGGCAAAAAGATTTATGACCCTGTGGTTAAGATGAAACACTATTCTCAAACTAACCCACCTCAGTTTGAGGATTGGTTGAGTTTATATAAGTCCCATAACTTTGCGAATGGGTTTGATAGAAAGAAGATAAAACCTTTACCTGATACATCGGATGTTGATAAGAGGATAAAAGATGCTATGTCTCGTATGAAGGAGATAGAGATAGTAGATTATAAACCTCCTAATTATACACCCGAACAACAATACAACTCTATGACCTTGATAGATATAGTTAGGTTGTGTATGTGGATGCGACTAAATTTAGTTGCTTTTGATGACCGCAACCAACACTTTATATCTTACTTTGATAAACAGTTTGAGAAAACAGATAAACTTAAACCAAGAAAAACCAAAGGTGGTATAGCAGTTAGAATTATTGATAATCACGCTTACTTCGTAAAAGATAGTAATGTAACTTTATCTGCTATTACGAGACAGATGAATTATGAAGGTGTAAAAGATTCTAATACAGCACCAAAGAAAGATAAATCTAAAGACGAACTCACTAAAAACTGGAGTGATGCGAAGTGGATTCATCATCCTAAAGTATTATTCAGACAGAATATTAGGTCTATTGATTGGGGTTATTGGATGAGTGAATGTGATGGTAATATAGATTTTGATGCTGTAAAGAATGAAGAAGCAGAGGCACTTGCTCCATCGCATCCTTTACCAACTCCCAATCAGCTCAAGGAGATAGCGAATGGAGATGAACCTACTATGATTTGGATAGGCAAAACTTCTCTGAATGGAGTTGTAAAGTTATTGATGAATACTTATAAGATGAAACCTGATAATATGCGAGGACTCGCACACACAATCAAAAGAGCAACTTACGGTTCTTTGATGTTATTAGGTGAAGACCAATACCCTGATAGTAAGATACCTCATCATCAGGCAAAGATAAGTGGTAATTATAATTACCCTGATATTGATGATGAAAAGTGTATGAATATCTGGAAGGAGAAATATCCCGAATTAGAAAGTATGGCGATGCCTTCAGCGATGAAGATATCTAATGCGATCTATAATGCTAACTATGAGAAGAGAGATTATCTATCTTCTATGAATACAGCGGTTAGAGAGATATTCTATGATGGGGAGATAAAGGCAGACTTCAGAAAGTTTCAGGAGCATAGTAGTAGTAATTTATTCTCCTTTGATGTAAAGAAAGCATACACCAACTCTATGTATTCTATGGATTGTGAATGGTCTGTCTTTGATGCGATAGACCAACCTAAGAAATTCAGAGAGTTTAAAGTAGATGCTTGGTATCTGTGTAAAGAAACACGAACTGGATATCCTTATAAGGATGTGAAAGGATTAGTATTATATCACGGTTGTCTTTTGAGACACCTACTCGGTCAGGGAGTAATCCCAGTATATATTATTGATAGTCATAAGAAATTACCAAAAGATTACTTTGTAAAGTTTATTGATGAATGTAAATCAGCAATCAATAAAGACGAAGATGGTGATGAGTATGATTTCGTGAATGCGAAACAGTTAGTCAATACATTCGTTGGCGAACTCAAAAAGAGAGATGGTATCTGTGATTATAAGTTATGGATGACTTCAGATACTCAGTTGGCGTATAAAAACTTACTGAATGGTTTGTGTGTTACTAACCTTGATGGAGCTGGTTATAGAAACTCCGTATATCTAACATCACAAGCACAATCAAGATATAACTTTGTAACAGGACAACCTATCCGACTACAGATTATGGAGAAGATTAATGAGATAAATTATCTTGTATGGAGGAGTTATAAAACTATGCTATGGTTTTACAATAAGTATAGTAATGATAACTATACTGCTGAATTAGCATTAGTGAAAACTGATGCTTTGTATATATCTTATCCACCTGAATGTCTCAAGTATCATACTCAATATATTAGAGAGATGGATTGGAATAAGAAAACTTCTTACCTTGATTTTGACCCTAACGAATATCAAAAACTAATCAATAGATTTCTACCTGATGGATTCACTATTGAGGTAGAGAACCAAATAATAGAGGGTAGAATACTGGATGGTTATCATCCAACATCAGGGCAACTACCTATAACTTTCAGAAGTAATACTTGGACTAATAATTTGGATATCAAAAACAGATGGTCTAAATCTCAAGCAAAACCTATACTCCAATCAGCACTAACTGCTGGAGGTGGTAATTTTGCTGGACGAGCAGGGACAGGTAAAACTGAACTAATCAAGTGTATGGATGATTACACAGAAGAAAACAGAAAAGTATATCGCTGGGTAAAGATGATAAAGAAGTTATTATGCGGTGATAAGTATTATGAAGAATGTGAAGCGTGGAGAGATAATCACCCTTGTTTCGTTGAGAAGTTTGCTCCAACTAATAAGGCGTGTAATAATATAGGAGGCAAGACTTTTCATAAAGGTCTCGGCATACCTTTCAGTATCGCCCCAACTGAAGAGGATGAAGAAGAGTTAGAAGAAGAAGAATCAAGACCAGTAGATTTTATGGAGAAGATTATTCAGAGGTTAGAGGGAGATGGTAAAACCAAGCCAAGAACGGATATCTTTGTAGCAGATGAGATATCTATGATTGGTGGTGAATTATGGAGTATTCTATGTTATATTAAGATAAGAATACCGACTATTAAGTTCTTACTATTTGGAGATATAAAACATCAGTTACCTCCTGTGAATGAAGAATACAGGCACTTTATGTCTGCTCGTTGTATCAAAGAGATTACTAATTACAATAATGTGAATCTACACTATAACTTCAGGCAAGGAGATGGTAGTGAGGCACTATGGGATAGTTGGTCGCTTCACCCTAACAGATTTAAACCTAATCATAATGATGCTGATACAGAACTCAACTTATGCTATACAAACAAGACAAGAAAAGAAGTCATAGAATATCACCAAGACTTATTGGATGATCCAAGAGTTATTGAGTGTAGTAATCCAAAAGATTATAACTCTAAGAGAGGACAAACCAAAGAACTTAAGATTTGTGTTGGGACACCTTTGATTGCGAGAAAGTCCAATAAAGATTTATGTATTGCTAAGAATGAGATGTTTATAGTTGATGATATAGATAACCTACGATTATATAAAAAGGATGAACCTGATTTTAAGATTGAGATTGATGAGAAAGAGTTGATGATTAACTTTCTGAGTGGATATTGTATAACTATTCATAAGTCTCAAGGTGATACCTACACAGAGGATTATACTATTTGGGATTGGAGTAAGATTAGCGGAGGTAGTTTGCTTGATAGGAAGTTAAGATATGTAGCTCAAAGTAGGAGTAAGAAACCTGAAAATAATATCTCCTATAAGTTATAATGGAGACTTTGGATTTGTATAATGTGTTTGAGATACAAAAAATAAGAACTATGTTGATAAACCATCCTGACTTGCTCTCTATGTTTGAGTTGTTGATTATAGTATCTAACAAGAGACTGAATGAAGAAAAAACTATTGTTAATAATCTACCTATAGAACCTAATATAGAACCTGATCTAAGTAGTGATAGTGAAGATGATAATTTACTCGCTGAATGATGATACAAACTTATCCATAACAATCTTTTTTTCTTCTTTCTTATCAGGTGCGAAGATACGCAATATCTCATCACTTGATAACTTCTCTGAATGCTTCTTTCTTGTAGTGAGTCTCCAATCATCCTTACCTGCTTGATTAAACTTGCCCCAACGATTCGCTGTATAGTGATTCCAAATAGCACCATTAAGGTCTAATGATGAACCAATAGCAATCATACAAAGTTCGTAATAACTATCTACCGCAAACTTAGTCTTTCTAACATCACCACCCCCAGTTAATATCTTGGAGTTATTCTTTGTGTCCTTCACATCAAAGTTAGACCACTTACTCCCCATAAGATTCTGTTCTAACCTGTTGTTATATTCAGGTTTCTTATCCCAAAACTTCTTGTAGAACTTGAGATTCTCTTCGCTGATCTCCTCAGGGAGTTTATCTATACCAACATAAATCCTATCTGCCTTACAAGTATGAAAGAATGCTTTGATAGTTGCTGTCTGCCTTCGGTAATGGTTAGTATTAGCGTTTGTGTAGAACTCACTCAACTTAACCAAACACTTACAAGCAGTATCAATATCTACCGCCTTATCATTACGGTAGTTGTCTGTTAATCTAAAAGCACCGAGTTCATACGCTGGGTCAAAACTACGCTGTCGGTCTAATAGCAACCTTTTCTTCATCCACTCCATAAACTCCATCGTAGTCATCTCACGACAGATTCTTCTGAATCGGACATAGTCATAGTGAAAGTTGTATTCACCTGAAGACCAATAACTGATTAGAATCTTCGCAAGAATCTTAATGCCTTCGGTGGTTTGTGTGCTTAAGAACTTCATTACCTCCATCGGATTATCCATAATTGGAGGGCGAGTGGGTTGGTGGTATCGGTTTCGGTAGTGCTTCATCAAGTTGATAGTCAATCCCATAGAACCCATCGCCCTACGCAATACACCCTCACCCCTGTGAATATCCATCCTCTCCTTCAGTTCGCCCACGATGAGTTGCCGACAGATAGCGAGGTCTGGGTCATCGTGGATAACACAGGGGCGGATATCTGGGACACCTCTGAGGATAGCGAGTTTCTTCACCTTCGGGATAACCTCACCATTATCGTCCAGATCGTAGCAATCCTCTGTGAGATATCTCCAGCGGTTAGCACCTGTGGCTGATGAGGGTAGCGGTTGTCCCGTGTGCTTGATACAGGCGAGGTTAAGTAGGTGGAGCATTCTGAGTCTCTTTGTGTGTGATGTATTCTCAATATACAAATCAAATTTCTTCATAAAAAAATTTTCTACAATTGGAATCAAATTTAAAAGTTGCTTTCTATCTACCTACCTAACTCCCTAACCCCTACTTACCATACTTCTTAATACCGTATTTCTTTATCCCAAAGTTGATACCATACTTTTTAAGACGGCATACCTCCCACATACCCTTACCCTCATAAAAGGATAGTTTAGTATGACCCCTTTCTATCTGAAAAGGGGATAGGTCACACCGCTGAGTTTTGAGATACTCACTAACCCACTTTTCACTACTACGGTAAGTCCAGTAGGTTAGGGTTGCCCTTTGCTCCCGTGCTATCTGCTTCAGCACCTTACGGCGTTTTACTACGGATTTGCCTATCAACTCCATAAGATCATCACAAGGGGATAGTTGGAGGATGTGGGACATAGTTGGTTGCGTGTTTTTGCTTTAGTAGATAGGGTTGCGTTCTATCTCCTCTATTGCTTTTTGATGGTAACCCCTCCCAGATACAGAAATCAAATTTTTTCATAATTGAGTTAGTGGGTCGGTTTCATCAATCCAGAATCGGTTATTAAAAATTATCTATTAAGACAGAATGGGTTGCGTGTCTCTCCAGAGTTATGGAGGGTCGGGGGATCGTCCCAGAAAGAATCAAATTTCGCAGAGTCGGATAGTGGCGGATATCAACTTCTTTAAATTTGATTCTGAACTCAGATTTCTGTAGGTATCAAAAAACCATAGGAATAATACGCAACCCCAGTTAGTAAGAAATTTGATTTCTGTGTGGAGTGGATTTCATCAACACAAAACCACTAAGGCAACAAACGCAACCTCAGTTAGTAAGAAATTTGATTTCTGTGGTGTGTAGATTTCATCAGACACAAACCACTAAAGCAACAGAACGCAACCAAGTATGTCCGCTCAGACTATCCTTGACCGCCTCGCCCTCGTGCTAACTCCCGAGAAACTCCAGAAGCTATCCGCTCTGGATGAGGATATGCTCCAACCGATTCTGGACGCTCACTCCGAGCAGATAGCGGAGGCAGAGAAGGCAATAGATCTAAAGGCAGAAAGAAAGAAGTTCGTCACTAAGGCAGTATCCGATACTGAGGAACTCTCGGCAGAGGATACGGCAAAGTATCAGGCACAACTGAAAGCGATGCCTATACCTATCCGACTCCATACAGACAAGGCGATAGGCAAGGTGAAGTTCGCTCTGGATGGGGGTCTTCTCCAACTCCGTGTATCCGTGCCTCACCTTATCCCCAAGATACTGGATTTGATCCAGTCGGAGATAGATGAAGCTGGTGAGGAGTTTGACAAGGCACACAAACCCAAACCGAAGAAGAAGACTTCGGGTAAGCGTGAGCGTAATGATAACTGGGCGGAGGATTGCCTCATCAAAACCAACACCGAAGCAACCGCACAGGGTAAGGACTATCCGTATTACTTTAACGGTGATGAAACCTGTGTGATGCTGAAGGATGGTAAGATTGGTGAGAAGGATGGTAAGAAAGTCAAGCGTCAGACTTACAGGGCGGTCAGAAAGGAGACTCCCTTTATGCCTAAGGTGGATGGCGGATGCTGTGGTGCTATCAACTGGGATAGGAGCGTAGGGTCAGACGCACTCGCAGACTTCGGTATCAAGAAGGGTCAGTTCAGAATGCTATGTGGTGAGAAAGCAACTACTGACGGATTCTGTGCGAAGTGTGCGAAGAAGGGCGAGAACTTCTGGAAGGGTAAGTATAAGAATGGTAACGCATACCACTATGAGATATTCACTAACTCTAATGGGTGTGAGTTTAATGCGGATGAGTTGAGGGCGATGGTAGATCTCCACAACCAGTAAGCGTCGGTAGGTATAGATAAAATTATTAGATCTCATATTATTACATTAGTTTAGGGGGGTGGTGATGTTAGAAAGACTAAGTTTGCGGTAGATAGTTATTACGAACTT
>CAACVD010000222.1_pt1 | contig 27147 bp, 15 predicted proteins | sample 2381771 | NCBI WGS metagenome assembly CAACVD01 (sample SAMEA5211965, study PRJEB30684) | marine metagenome | biome: Marine; feature: Epipelagic; material: Water | collected 2015-10-15 | depth 15 m
ACAGGTCTTAAATTATTTGCAGATCCAAATATTAATAAGAAAAATGTTGAGAATCTTTTTGACGTTAAGTTGCCCGGGCCCGATCTATTGAACGGTAATGATTGGCATGTTGGGTTTGGTTACATTAAGGACGATGATCACACTTTCAATGATAGGGGTACTGAAAATTTACCTGTCACTTCTTCTATATTTATTGCATGCACAGATATCGATCTGCAGAAAAGCTATTATGCAACCGGTGCATTGCACAGAGGACACGGCTCTACAGTAGATGTCATGGCTCATGCAAACTTAAATGCTAATTATAATGAAAGTGGATCTTTCTTTATAATAGGCTCACAAAGTATACAGAACGCAAATAGTTACGGTACAACACAGAGAAAGTTTTTAAACAAAGGCTTGTATAATGAAGTTGTCAGATCTTCGAACTTTACTGGTCAGGTTAACTTTATAAGATTTTTCTCAAAAGCTTTAACTGAAAAAGACCTTAAGGAAAGGGGTAGAAATATTTACTCCAGAGGAGTTGAAAATCCTAATAAAAATTATAATCACAATGTATCAATAACTGGTTCGTTTAACAAACTAAGGGTTGACACTAGCATTGCATATCAAACAACCACAGCATCTGATGATACGGGAAAGATATCTATTTTTGATAATTCTCAAAATGGGTTTCATTTATCTGGATCCGGATTCGAATTAAACAAAAGAATTATCAAGAAAAGAGAATATGTTTTCAGTGTTCTTTCACCAAAGTTTGACGAAAACCAGTCTGAAGAAAAAATTAGAATAAGAAGTTTTAAAAATAGGGAAAATATTGAGTCTAATGAATATTCTAGACCCATAGCAGTTCATAGAGTACCTGAAAAAGATAATACAAAACCTGACAATAGGTTTTCAGTAGACCTAAGTTCCATTAAGTCTTTAGATGAAGATATAATGAAACTTTTTAATTCACACAATTATTTTGATGACGTGCTTGGTGACCCAAGAACACTGTATGAAACCTCTTATAAAGACCTAATACATATTAGACAAATATATTTTAGTGATTTAATCCAGAAAATTGATTTACAGTCAAACATGAAATTTTTTAACTGGTTTGATGAGTGCTTTACGCAACTTATTCACCGGTTCATTCCAATGAGAGCTAACTTTTTAGGTGTAAATTATGTGATTGAACCACACGTTTTAGAGAGATCTAGGTATAGGTATAATTTTGATGATCAGTATAGTATATTGTCGAAAGGGAGGAGGGTTCCAGAAAGGGAGCAGATTGAGAGATCTCCTGGAGACAGAATCCCAGAAACATCAACAAGTACATCAGAGCCGTCTAGAGATATTACTACAACTACAGAAGAAGAAGAGACAGAAGAAACAGAAGAGACAGCAAACCCAGATGTCAGACTAGGTTTACCCGTAGACTATTAATTAAATAATATATTAGGAAAATTATTATGCCCATCACAGTTGGATCAAAAACTTATTACACAGTTATTGACTATAAAGAAACAATACATTCTGATGATCAAAACCTCACAGCATTTGATGAATCTGCTATGTCTGGAGAGGATAGAATAGACAGCTACGTTAGTTTTGCAAATCAAAATCCTTCTCTGAAGTTTTCTGGAGTAAAAACATCTCAGTTTGATGGTGATAACTCTAACTTAAGACAAAAATTAAAAATTAAGCAAGGCGTTGAAATAAAAAAACTTGATCAAGCCTTTCCTAGAACTTTACCTTCTTTAACTGTTGGAGATGATAATACATCCGCTTTTAAAGATATGTACAGGAAAGAAGTTGATCACACGCTTAACATGTTAAGCATTGGAAATGTTGAAACGTTGATTGAAAATAGAGATGGCTATGTTGTGTTTAGTGATCGTGAAGGGTATGAGCCTATAGGTTATATTGGGATGGCAGATAAAACCTTGTCAGAGCGGTCTAGGGTGATGTATAGTGGTGAAAAAACAAAACATTACCGCTTCCAGTCTGACCTAGGCTCAGTCGACATGTCTCAGAGTGACGTTGGTCTATTGAATGTTCTTGATGCGATTAGGAAAGATGGACCTACGGGCACGAAGTCTCTATATGCATATGCAAACAAGCAAGGTAATTATTTGGGAATATCAGCAGCATTATGTGGGGGAAAAGATAGAGATTTTGGCTTATCGCTTGGAGATAAGCCTTTAGAACAAAAACAAGGAACATGCTTTATCGATGATTTCATAAGCATACAAGAGATAAGTCGATTTAATATTGTTTTTGATGAAGGTGCGCCAGGCGGTGGAACGGGTGGCTTCTCTGATAGCCGATTATCGAAAAATATTCACCCCGTAGGCACCATACCTGAAGATGAGTACGAAGACCTAGGTATGGCTGAGCTGGATGAATTTGACGAATTAGAAGATTACTATAATTACAAAGTTGCAATTACACCTATGGATGCTGATATGCAATCTACTTTTAATTCAATTAAGCAGAATAAAAAGAGTAGTAGCCTAATAGGTTCTAAATTAATATCCATGACATGTGGGTTTGTTTACGAGAATACAACTTTAGGTAATACTACACTAGGTACAGACTCCATTGCTTTCGGCGGATTGTTGCATCGATTTTAATTAGAATAAGGGAATTTTTAAATGCCAAAGATAAAAATAACATCCACAGGTGAACAAATCAAGTCTGGAATAGCTTCAACTAATGTCAAGACAAGAATAAGGGATATTAGTAGGATAGAAGCACAATATCCAACAATTGTTCGAACAGGGCCACCAAATAGAAAAGGTAATTTTAACATACACTTTGATGATCAAGAGACTATAGTCTTTGGGGAGCACCCAGAGGTAGGATACTCTACCAATTCAATAAGTGGATCTGAAGTACCAATAGTTGGATCTGCTGCTTACGCCTCACCTAATTCTGACTCAGGCGGAATATTTGGAAGAGGTTTCATAAAGTCAGGTATAGCAGACAATTACTATCTAAGAGGCTACAAAGAGCTAGCTAGATCTAGGTATCACGACTTTCTAACAACAAACAAAGAAGCGTTAAATTACAATCCCGAGTCAGCCGATCACGTCGCAATACATCCATTTGATGAGACAAGAATTAATCTTAAAGACACACAGTTCTATAAGACGGGAACTTTAAGTACATCTGTTAAAGGTTTTTCAAACCCTCTTCAAAACAAGACACAAATAGTAATCGATATGACCCCTAGCGAAGATGCTCTGTTATACAGGCTAGACACTTCAATTGCTGGTCTAGACCCCCTAGGAGAGTTTCACAATAAGCCTAATACGGGCTTTATGTACTACAATTTTGACTTGAATAGATGGGAGCAAACAGGTAATTTTGATACAGAGGCAATGTCTCAAGGGCCAGCTTTTAACCTGTTCTCCGGAGATTATAATAGAACTACAAGCATGTTTGCAACTATCACAGGCTCTGATAGAGTGGCTAGCCAGTTTTCTGCATCTCCACATTTCGCATGCTCTTCTGGAAGGTTTTTAAGAGATGGATTTGGGATACAACAGGGCTTAAGAGGTGTTGGGGACAGTCCAGATACAGATGAGGTTTTATTTCTATATAAACAGTTAGGTTATGAAAATATTGGTAAACCAACAATGTCCATGCAAGCACCGGCTTCTTCTAGATATTATGCAACAGGTAGTCAGACTTTAAAAATGAAAGACCATATACATGCTCCTTTTGTTCTAGAGAAAATAGTCGCAGAGTTTCCTGTCGCTTATAAGCGAATACAGTCAGCTAGCTTTAATGAAAAGGCGGCGATTGGTTTAGGAACTATAGCACAAAGAAGAGTTCATATAACAGGTTCTGCCCTAAGAGATATGGATAACTTTTCTTTCTTTGCTTATAGACAAACATCACCTAATGCAAAGGATGACTCAGAATCTGCAAAGTATTCCAGGAGAAACATAATATTTTCAGGATCTATATGTTTTTTTAATGGAAACTCTATGTTTCCTGTTTTTGACAGCTCCAAGCAAGTACCAATGCACAGTCCAGCGTTCCAGTATGATATGTCTATGGCACTTGGCACCCTGGCGTCATCTAATTCAGAAAAGATTGTTACTGCATCTGTTGTTTTAGAGATTAAGCCTGGAATATGTTCGAACGGGTATATAGGATGCACTCACTTTTTAAATGAAGCAGATACATCTGAGAGCAATGGTACAGGAGCAATAACAATACCTATGCAGCATTATTGGCCTGGAGGTACTAGCACACCTAGATACATTACAAAACCTGAAACTTTTGGTAATTCTTACACAGAATCTGGCGGGTTTGATCAGGTTGACTTCGGCAGGGATATAAACCCTACAGTAGAAATTAATGTTGATAATCGATCGACATCGTTAACACAAAAGAAAAATCTTTTTTCTGGTTATGGAGAATTTGAATATAACGGGGGATCATTTAGTGCAACTTCCTTTACAAATATTGATAGTAAAAACAACCTAGTCGCAGACCCAAGAACGCTAAACTCCTCTTTCGGAACGGACTCTAAGACCGCAAAATTTGCATCACTCGATACTTTTAATAACGGTGGATTTACTTTTGTTAGTCAGACTGGTCCAGAAGTTGATGAAATAACAATAACTGATACACCATATATTCTCTTCCCAGAAGACGAGATAATTTTTGGAATGGACGCTGGCATATCTTATAATCCTGACATGTTTCATGGAGATAAAAATGACCCATTTGACAATTTAACAGCAGGTACTGCTGATAGATCGATATACACGACTATAACTGGCTCTCATATGAGAATATTATCCTCAAAACCTAGCAAGGTAGTTTTCTACGGTTCTCAAATTGTTAACGAAAAAGAGTTTCATGATACTCTAAATCAGCATCTAACCTCAGAAGAGGTACATGAGCCAATTGGATACGATGAGTCAATATGCAGAGATAAGTTTTTTGTTAACAATAGGTATGAATTTAGCGGAAGCTATATTGATGATTTTGCAACGGGAAGCATTGGGAGCAAAGTAAAAAGCCTATTAGGGAGTGGAGGAAATGCTTTGAGCGGTAGCTTCCAAAACTTTTTATCAATCAGCTCGACAGATGATAGATATTATGATTCTTATCTTCCAGACCCAGTTGAGATGTATAAGGCAGACGGTTACATCCCCCACGAATCCCAGAACCAGTTCTCAGTTGGATTAGGTGAGTTGTCTCATTTAAATGGTTTTGATCAATATCACGGATTTTGGAATCAAATATTTCCTTTTGAGCCAAGGTATTTAAATGTACAAAGATCTGTTAGTCGTACAGTGGGCATTGCTGGTGTGCTATTTGCAAATGGAAATTTAAGAAAAGTATCATTTTTAGGAACTACCGCAAATACACAAACAAAAATTTCTGACCTGGTTAACACAGCAAACACTCTCCTGTTTGGTTTTGGTAATGACCCACAGATCCAATTCTCCTCCTCTTCATTCAGGCCTACATCAGACAATGGTAATTTTGCAAGGTTTGAGAGGCCGGTTGGTCTTAAATACGGTCTTTTAAACTTTAAACCGCAAACAAGAAAGATGTACTTTAGATCAAATAGCTTTGGTCAATCTACAGACCTTATAGAGCAAGGTCTGGATGGAAGGTTTTACGATACTGATAGCAACACTACACTGCAATCACCTGTTTTCGTTGATTTTGTAGTGCCCCAAGAGGGGGATACAACAGGTTTAAAATTAGAAGTGTTAAATGAAAGCGAAATATTAAAAAATGACTTCTACTCTTCGAACGTAAGCTTGTACGCAACATCTTCACTACCATTTTTTGATGATAGCGTTACGAGAAACAGAAACTACGAACAGTTAAGACAAAGCAGCTTTACAATAGAGATTGAATAATGAAAGAGAAGTTCAAGAAAAGTACATTTAAAAAAGAAAAAGTAGAAAAAACCAGCTACTTTGTAGAAAAGAAGGATGGAAGAAGTATAAGCAAAGTCTATTTTCCTAGTGAAGTACAGGTGGGTTTAAAAGACAATAGCTTTAAAAGCAATCTAACAGTTACAGGAATGATCAAAGGAGCTATCCAAAAACTCTCAGATGGTATTACAAACTATTTACAAGCTGGATCCGGTGTAACGATCACTAATAATGAAAATGGATCGATAACTATAAGTTCAAGTGGCGGAGGAAGTAGTTTGACAGGGATATCAAACGATGGTGACGGAAATGTAATAGTTAACGAGAGTGCTGGAGATGTAGACTTTAGAGTCATTGATGACAATTCAAAATATGCGATACATGTTAATGCAAATCAAGGATCTATCCAGTTTTTTGATAATGACACCAACGATCTAAATGAAAATGATACTAACTTTTTTGTAAGAGGAACTGCAAATTCTAGAGGTACTTCGACCAGAGGCACAGCAATGTTTGAGGGAGACGTTACTATATCAGGAAGTCTTTGGCAGCTTAACAAACCAGGATTTGCTATATGCGACAAACATTTCTATTTAGCATCTAATAATCCTGCAACTAACACAGACTTCCACCTAAGATGGCACGACGGAGGTACTGCTAATGATAATCCAGAATCAGCAGCAAGTAATCATTTTTGGAAATATTTTCCATATGGAGGGGAGATACTTAGTGTTTTTGCAACAGGTGGAGATAGGGGTGACGCTTCTACAGCAAATCCTTTTAGTGAAAATTTAATATTCGCAGTTTATGAGTGGACAGATGCATTTGCGCAAAGTACTACTAGTGCGAATAGCACTCCAGAACCTCTAGGTCATATGACAGCATCTGTTGGAGATTTGTTTGTTGACAATACAGGGGCAGGCAGCTACTTGCATCGATCTGTATACGACTTTACAAATTCCGAGATCACGGGAAGCATGATAATTCCGAGAAATCAAAGAGTTTGCTTTGCTGTAAAGAGTAATGTTGGATCAATTGGTTTTGAAAGAACGACAATTAACGTTGTCTATAAGCTAGGTTTAAAATAGAAGATTAATTAAATTTAATCGAGAATATTTTTAGTAGGAATAATTATAAATTATGGGAATATTACACAATAAAGAAAGAATAGTTGATACTATAGTCACTGAAGAGGGAAGAAGGCAGATTGCTGCTGGGGATAAGTTTAATCCTTCATTTATAAGTTTTACTGATAGACATTGTCAGTACACAGGATCAAACGGAATAGCACACGATGCAACAGAAAAAATATACTTCGAGTCATTTAGCATTAACGCAGACAATATTGTTTTCTCAGCTGACGATAGTGGGGCATTGATAGGTTATAAACCCTCAGAAGATTTTGTCATCAGTCTAGATGGCAATATGCTACAAAGAGACATTATAACACAGTCTGGTGAACAAGTTGTTAATTTTAAACCACTATCCGGGTCAGACTTTACCAGTGCAGCATCTGGAATTGCAACAGGCTCTCTAAATAACCTGTCAATTCAAAATTTGATTAGATCAGTACCAGATCAAAATAGAAGTAAAAAGTATACGTTTGATCTTAGTCAAGACTTTGTAAAATTTTATATAACTAACAAAAAACCTTTTGGAAGCTATCCTGGAGATCATAAGATTCATGTTGACGCGACAAAGCCTTTGTTTTTTGACAAAAGGCTGGGTCATTTAGAAAATTTTAAATTTCTACCCCCAGAGACCACTACAGGAGAATCGTACGGAAAATATACAGATATATCAGACGCAGAGGTTAAAAACTTCCAAGAGCTAATAGAAATTATTGGAGATTTACCCTTTAATAACAAGAACAATGCAGAGTATGCTTCTGTAACTAGCAGGATTATCGATCCTATGGCAGAGATTAGAAACATTATATCTCATGACAAATCCAAGACTACCCTGTATGAAAGGCACAGCATTGTATTCGAAAATACTAATTTTTCTAATAATTTAGTTTCTCAAATATTTGAAATAAGCGAAGATCAGAAAAAGATGGTAAAACTTGATGTTGTTGATTTTGGAGAGTTTTTTGTCGAGGAAGACAAAGATAGACCAAGAAAACACGTTTATTTTGCTGGCAAGGTTTTTATAGATAGCAATAATATCCCTAGCTTTATAAATTTATTCACACTCGTATTTGATTAGGACACAAATGTTTATTACAAATAATTTAAAATCAAAAAATAGATATAGATCTAAGTCTTCTGAAATATACTTTTATGATGAGATAGGCTTTGTGCCTTTTATAATTGATAAAAAAACTATTAAAAGTAAGCGGTCTAAATCTAAAAAAGATTCTGGCAGGTATTTAAGGATCCCAGTAAAGGTAAATAAAAAAAGCTTTGTTGAGAAAGGATTAAAAATACATGTTGACATTCTTGATGATGAAAACATGGGTAACTCTATGAACGTCATAAGTATGGAGCCAAGAGTTGTTAGTGAAAATGCTAAAATATTATTAAGCTCAAACTCTTCCCGGATTACTTCTTTAGGATTGAGTTTGGACGTTGAATCAATTCAACAAGTTAATAATAGCACATCCAAAGTTAAACAGTACTTTGAAAGAAATACCTCCAACTTAATTGCAATAGATAGCAGCACTAGGCAATCAAAAGGCGAAAAAGGTCTTAGTGCAGATAAAAAAACAATTGTTTCAAATGCAAACATATCATTAAGAAATGAAAATGGTGTAGGACCAAAAAAAAAATCACTTAACATTGATACTAAAATAAAAAAGAAGAATGTTTCAATAATCGTCAAAGATCAAATGATCAATTATCACAAGTATAGGAAAGAAAAGTTTATAACAAATAAATTAAAAATTAGAAAGACATATCAGTATTCAGCGAAAAGTATATTTTCTAGAAAAGATATAGCAATTATTAAAAAATCAATACGAGAAAATATTTCTGATGAAATAGCATTTGGTTATGAGCCTTATTATGAGTTAGTTAAGTTTAGAGATAATAACAGTCTAAAAAGCAAAATAATATTAACAAATGAGATCGATCGATTTTCTAGAAGCAATATTGTTAGAAAAGAAGATGGAGTTCCAAACCCAGAAGAAAGATTCCCTATATCAAGAATTATAAAAGATATGTATGCATCTGGATTTGATCCACTTGATTCATTTGTAGGATATGAAAGTCATAGAAATTTATTTGATAAAAGAAAGAGAGAAAGGCTTAGAAGTACTAAAAAATCAAAATCGATGAGTAGGGTCTATAGCTTAGAAAAGAATTTGTCAGGAAACCAGAGGAGAGATAAAAGAAAGTTACAAACTGCTAACAAAGTTTTAACGTTAAGGAGAAAAGTATTTTTTGACACTGATAGAAAAAATAAAGACAAGGAATATATTGCAATAGAAAAAAGAAGAATTGCCAGTTATAAAACCTGTATGATAGACATACCTTTGTCTGATATAGAGAGCTCATCTTCCAGTATTGATGTTTTAAATTTAAGAATAAGAATAACAAATAACAAAGGATTTGTCACCCATTCTAAAAAGTTTAATATTAATCTTGACACAGCTAAGCTTTACTACCACATAGATACATTCTCTCCAGTCTCAATGAATTTTAACTCTATTAAGTCTAGAAGGTTAAAAAAAAGAGAGTTTGGATTAGAGCTAAATAGCGAATTAAGTTCGACACAAACATCAATTGTCTATGGAAAAAATATTCTATCCGGAGATGATCCAGATAAAAAGACTTTTACTAACGTCATGACTAGAACATTTCAGCCTGATAGAAAAAATAAAATAAAGTTAAACAGACATATTCTTGCCAGTAAGTCTGGTTCCGGAAAAACTAGCTTTAAAATAAACAAGTACAGTGATAATAATATTTTCTTAAGGTGCATAACCAAACTAACAATAGCAGGGTTTGAGAGCCGATCGATCATAATAAATAATGTTGAGACTGCTCAGCACAGCACTTTCAAATCTAGTCATGGTAACCAAAAAGAAAAAGTTAATTTTGTTGCTGAGTCTAATGTAACAAAAAACAATCAAAAAGAAAGTCTTCCTAGAAGATTTGGAAGTGTAACATTAACTTTGGATAGGGTTCCCAAGGGGGCGAAAAAAGTTAATATCTTGAGAAGGGATCTGGAGAGCAAAAGAAAACACCGTTTTGAAAGAGTGCCGAATGCAACATCTAGAGTCTTGCCTAAAAAAGATAATTTGTCTAATAGCGTGAAAGATCGTACAATTAAAATTGATGATAACTCCGCGATAGATGGCAAAAGATATGAATACGCTATCGAAGTTGTCAACAGGAAAGGGTCCAGGTACTCTTTGCCCATGAAATCAAAAATGGCGTTTAATAAACCTTTGAATGCAATTAGCATTGGTATGCGAGGAATTGTTAAGGACACTCGATCTAGTGGGTTTAAGTTTTCTTTGGATATTGATAGGAATGAAAATAAAAGTATTGATTCACTAAGGCAAAAAATTAATGATATTAGTAGTGTCATTGAAGATAAAAAAGTTGCTGAAAGCGATTTAATTCCAAAGCTTAATGAAGTCAAACAAGTTCTTGGAACAATGGATACAGCAGAGGTACAAATTAAAAACATTTCTGATGGTACAATTACAAGCATGGGAGTCTACAGGAATAAAGATACAGTTTCTTTTGATGGTGAGCTAGCAGTTGGTAAAAATAGAGTCATTGTAAAACCCATAATGTCTGATGTAAGAAATGATTTAGAGAAAATTAATAGTATATTAGATAATATGCCCGACAGACAAAGGCTAGATATTGGATTAGATTCTAAATTTAACGACCTGAGAGATAACGTTACAAAAAAAATTACATTAGAAAACTTTAAGAACAGAAATTACTTTAGAAATGGAAAAAAAATAGTACCCAATGCTAATCGCTTAGAGAAATCAACTATAGGAGACTTGACACATGACATAGCTAGCTTTGATATTGACAAAGAGTTCAGAAATAGGTTTGATGTAATAGCTTCTAAGGTAAGATCAGTCATAAGTCCAAAAAATAGAGTTTTACTATCTTTTGAAACAGTTGAAGAAGTATCTGATATTGATTTTTTAATCTTGTCTGCTGAAAAAGAGGGCCATGAATCTTCCGTCGGGACAGCAATATTTAATGAAGGCGATAGAAAAATTAATTTCATAGATTATACTAATGAAAACTACTATGGTAATATTGTTTACTACGCTAGGGCAGTATTTAATAACGGTGACATAAGTAGTAGAAAGTTTCTAAGGAGCGTAGTCCTTTTAAACAAGCTACCTAGAGGAGAGTACTAATGGGTTTAGACAGCAGTAAGTTAGGGCAATTAACCACCCCAAGCATCAATCCCGTCCAAAATGACAATACTGTGCCAGGTGAATCGCTAGACAGCACTAACGATCAACAATCATACGGAAGCAATTCTAGCACCACAACAGTTTACGATTTTAACGGAACGTCTTATGATACGCTTGAACAAGCAAAACAGGCAGCACTAGATGCATACGGTATAGATGAAAATTTTGTTTTTAACAATTCACAAAACAATCCCGATGCTAAGGTTTTTATACCCGGGTATAGTGATGAAAGCATAACAGAATACAAAGGAAAAATCAGAAATCTCAACAGTAGCCGTCCTGAAATACTAGGTCAAGTAGAATTTAGACCGTTATTTGGCGGAATTACGCAGAATAACGGCCCAATGCAGGGTAGCGAAAGGGGAGTCATAGAAAAATACACACTAAGTAATTCATCCTTAGTAAAGACTAATGGTGGAAGGCTTTTTATATTACAGTCTCACATAAGGCTAGTATTGCAACAAATTATAAAAGATATGTTTTCTTCCTTTGCTAGCTTTGATATTGAAGATATAATGAAAAAGATATCATTCTCACAAGAAAAAAAGAAAATATTTGACGATATCGATTATAATACACCTTTCGTTAATGTGAGAAGCGATGATGTAATCGCTAAAATATCTGAAAAAGATCCCGCTCTAGCTGAGGAGTTACAGCAACATGCAGCTGACAAGTACCTTAATCTTATATTTGTTTATTTTTTAAATAGCTCTTTTGCTGATAAAATATTTAAAAGTCGATCTGACACCAGACCTTTTGACACTGGTTTGACAGTTGATCAAATTGACACAATCGAAATACAGCTTGAGAATAACTCCGGCTTAGGTAATTCATTTTTTGGTTACGCAATGATAGCTGCACAGGTTAGTAATATAGTATCATCAATTAAGCAACTTACACAAGATGAACCTGCTGTTGGAAAACCTATTGACATGATACAGTTAATTAATAAGATTAATCTAGGAGATGATCCAAGCAACGTTCCAGATATTGTCCAGTTGCATAGACTTTTAAATAGTTTAATGTGTAGCTGTTTTGGAATTGTAGTTGGAGATGGAGGAACAACATCTGGGATAATCGGAGAAAATGGGTCAGGCGTTTCGAGCAACAAATCCGCATCTGTACAACAAGCTGCTAGCAATGCAGCTAGCAACAGTTCAGGGACATCTGCAACTGCATCTTCATCTAGCTCATCTTTCACGGCTGGTCTTATACCTTTTGTTGATGTTTCGTTTGACTCTTCTGGCAATGCGACCCTAAATAGAAAAATTACCAATTCTTCATTGAGTGATAATTTAAAAGAGTTTTTAGAGACAGACCAATTAGTCTTGGCTAAAATTATAAATAAAATATCTTCGCTACCATTTGCTCAAAATGGTGGATTTAACACATTTGGTTTTTATAAGGATCACATACTGGCTGTTAAAAACGACTTTACTAGTAATGCTGTAATAGGTGAAGTTGGCAATCTATATTTTATGCACGAAGCTACGACATTAGGCTTGGCTAGTGCAATGTCTCCCATGGCAGCTGATTTAAAATACCTTACAAAAAACAAGAATAGAAACGATTCCGGTCTAGGCTCTAGGAGTAAAAGCTCTACGCACACCTTAGATGAAGATTCACTCTTTTTCATGAGATTCTATAAAAGGTTTTCATATATCAATGCAGGAAGCAGCACTGTAGGGGGTGCAAATCCAATATTTAATGAAAGTACTCTAGTAAAAACTTTAATCTCAGATGACAGTAGTCTAAACAGGGCAGAAATGTTAAACTACCGGTACCAAAAAGGTTCTGGGCCCAGGAATATTGGAGCAGCAAACGATGGTTTCGCAAGAGGCGGGGAAGATTTAGAGACTAGTGCATTAGGAAAAATATTTTACGTCAAAAACGATAATACACCTGGAGACTCTCAGAGCATATCATGGAGCTCAGGGATGAGTCTGGGGATGGCAAACCCTATGGAAAATAGTATGGCCGGTGATAACAAAGAGTCTATTGCTGCATATACATTTGATGGGGATCCTAAAGAAAATACAAATCACGGTAGCACTAATGTAGCAGCAATGGGAAATCAAAAGTTTCATACTTTGGAGGACTTGTTCCAATATGAAGAGCAGCATAAGTACATCTCAAAGACATACAAAGCTATTAAGCAAGAAACAAAAGATTTGATATCTGACTTTAGTAACACATTTAGTCTAGACGATAATGAAAGTGATATTGGTTATCAATACATAGATGAAATGCTAAAATCTATAGGTGAAGAATTTGATACACTATCGGGAGTCGGAGCTAGCCCTAACAAAAGAACAAAGGAGACTATATATGCCCTTTACATTATGTCTTTATTTCACTCTCTTGGAAAAGATGATAAGAGCTGTTTGTTTTACAGTTTATTAACAAACAATTATTTAAAAAACGATGCAGCGCAAGGGACACATGATGGAAAAGTAGAAGAGCTATCGCAATCTAACACTGGTTTTCCGGAAATTAATAACTTTGGCTCCAGTGCAGTTGATTCTAGAATATCTGGTGTCGCAATAAGCGGTCTTTTTAGAGAGGTTCTTAACTATCAAGCCAACAATGATGAATTTGTTAATCCAAATAATGCAAACAGGACAGCAGCTAATCCCACAAAGGGTTTTTACTCTACAGGTAATGGTGCAAGCGCGTCTGGGTATAGTTTAAAGAACGTTTTAGAGACCATACCTGCAGGAATAATTAAAAGCAGCGCAATGTCTGAATTTCCAAATACTACTGGTTTAAAAGTATCAATAGGTGATATTGTTGCCCGAGAATACTTTAGGTCACTACCACACTTTAAGACATCAGATATAAATAAATGCTATGCATCAGGTTACAGTAAGGATAGAAATAAGAAAAAGTTTGATTCTTGGGATAGTGACAAGAAAAAATCTCACGATCTTTTTGAAATATTTCCTGCATCGAGCAATAGTGTTATAAATAGCGAGATAGCATCAGACGCAGCAAGATCTGAGTTTTTTACAGAAAACATTCCAGACCTACTTAGGATTGACGGGGGTCATTATCAGCAGTTTGGAACTGGCAAGGCTAGAAAACTAGCTAGCATGATTAATTATGATAAATTTAGACAAGAGGTGGCTGAAGTTAACTCTGATCTTCTTTTTTATTATCCAGAAATCGGTCCATTATACGATAGTTCTTTTGAAAATACAGGTCTGGGAAATATGCTTAAATTTCTAAAAGGGTTTGGCATAAACCTTAACCAGGTCATGACCCCTAGCCAGTTAAGTCCTGGCACAAAAGTCGTAGAGCTAGAATCTGTAGGCAAATTTTATGCACCAATTAGCGATTTAATTAATATCGATTTTGACGAGCAAGGCGTTGGATCAGGAGATTCACAGTTTTCCGGAATATTAGATGTAATCTTTAATTTTGACACTGATTTTTTAAGAAAAACAGGAAGAATAGGGCATGATGCGCCAAGCATTGAAGCTGCAATGCAAGAAACCCTATTCAGCCCGGGGGTTGAAAACCTAGGTCCCGGAGGGATTGGATCTTCTTCTATTAAAAGAAGCATGATAATGTTTGAGTTGATATCTAGGATATCATCTACAATTTGCCCTGTAATGATGTCAATACCTGAAACTTATCAAACTAATAATGCTAATTTTGCGTTTGCAGAATCTGAGATAGATGGTAATAAAATAAATTATTCGTTTAACAAAAATATTGCAAAAGGATTGGCTCATGGTCTTTCTGGAGACTCTAATGTATATTTGGATTCGAGTGTAATTAACAATTTGCATATTAATTTAGCAATAGGCAATGGATCAAATAATTCAGCCCAACCTGTTACTAATGACAATGAAAGATTTAGATCAAAATTTGCCAATTATTGTTTTGGTTACTATAATGGAAAAAGCATAAGAGAAAGTTTTATTAGCAAATACAAAACTGCTAGAAGACAATCGACCGCACTACTTGATTTGCTAGGAAAGGTAGGTGGTATATACGGTTTGTTTATTGGTGATGAGAATGAATTGCCTCCACCAATACAAAATATAACCCCTCATACAGTTACAGTACCAGATCTGCCAGATGTTTTTGATAATCTAATCGGGCTTCAAAGTGAAATACAATATCTAGGGTACCCAATAATGAAAAGAAAGCTTTTAAGACAATCTATAGAAAGTTTTTATCTTCCAACTAGTAAGTCCATAGCTGCGAATCAAGTAAAAGCTGCAATTAATTACTTTTCATTTACAGGAAAAGGTCATCATAAACCCGGGCCAGAATCACAAAGAGGTGGAAAGCTAATATTTCATGTTGGTATACCTGTCGACATGATACACCGCACAAGGGTTAACAGGCCCATATCTTTGAAAATCTTAAGAACAAATCATAAAACTCAGAAAACAGAGATATATAGAAAAGAATTTTTATTTTTACCAACATTCTTCTATGTCGACAATTGTCAAGTACCTAGCGATGTTATAAGTAGAGATATGCTAGAAAATCTATCTGATGTTATGGATGAGGTTACTTTTTTAAACGCCCACATAATGAAATATACGTCCATAGAAGACGGAACATATAAAATGAGAGATGTTCGATATAGTGAAGCACTTCTTGGAGGAAATAGCGTACCTGAGAATTTGTCAAGTTTACCAAACATAGATCTAGCAGAAATATTTAAGAATCACATAGCAGATTATTACCTTAAACTTTATACGAGGATGATATCTGGGCTAGATTTCGATGAGGATGTTTTCCAGATAACTGACGATGATGATATAACAATAGCCCCGGGGGCAGACACTTCCCCATTTCTAGGTTCATCAAATCTGGCAGCGTATTTTACTGAAACTATTCAGCAAAATATCAACCAAGGGCAGTATGATAGTGAAACTTCTAATGCAATGCAAAGAGAACTACAACGGTTGAAGTCTGAGGCGGGAAGATCTATATTCTTTTCTCCATTTAAGTATTTATATAGGACAATAAGGACTAGAGCATTTGATAGAGTGTTTTCAGTTCTAGTCGATGAATCAGATGATAATTTTATAAGTCATGAGTTTGGCTCTACGGGGGAAAAAATATCTCCTTACGAGGATATATCAGATGGCCCGGGAAGCGAATCAGCAGTTAATAGTTATTTCATCGATATAGATATTTTATAAACATTATATAGGAAAAAAGATGAGTCTACTTGGAAGTTTAGGATCACCAACTCTCGCTAGTGAGAAAACACAAGGAACTAGCTTAGGGCTAGCCCAAAAGTCAGTGAAAGAGGCTATAGCAGATATTAAGAAAGTTTTAGAGCCAGCTAGCGAAGAAGAAACTTATGTTGAGACCACAGCTAACAATGTTGAATCAGCAAATCTTCCAACTAGAGTCTTTAATGTACTGAACGTAAAAGAACCTACAGTTGACAAGAATGCATCAAAATTTGTTTATAATAAATTTGAGATTGATGAAGCACTAGAAATATCTAGCATTACGACTTTGGATGGAATTGAAACTTCTAACAATCTAAATGCTTTCTTAGAAGAGAAGAAAACAAAAGCTCTCTCGAGGTTTAATCTTCTTTCTTTTGTTAGTAACAATAGCACAGATATTGTAGGCGAAGGAGAACCGACGCCAGGAGATTTAAGTCTTATAAGTAAGGTGGAAAATTCTTTATCTGACGGAAGTTTGCGATTAGACAGTATTGTTGTCGAGGGAGGTATGACAAACTTTTATAGTTCAGGTTTTGAGCTTTTTGATACATACGCTGATACTAGACTCTATAGTATATTAAACTTACACCAGAATCTTACTAGTGAAGAGACAAACAAATATGATGGTGTAAAAGAGTACATGAATCGTGCAAATACAACATCAAACGGTGTCTTGAATAATGATATCATTAACAATTTTCTTTCTGACTTATCAAAGCAAGATATACCTGTGCTAAGTAGTACAGATCCTGTCAATAAGTTTAAATATCAAAGTGTTTCAGTTAATATTAACAGTTTGTTCTTGAATGATGTAATCAAAGCTTCTGAAGATGACACGTGCCATATATTCGAAGATGAAATAAGAGCAATATCCTCTTTGTCGAAAGAGTTGCAAGACAATGCTGTCTCAATTATCGATCCAAATAACTTCAGTGATAGTGAGTTCAGTACATTCTTAAGAAGCGGTATCTTGCATGATAGTTATATAATAAGCGAAGCTGATATTACAAAAGGTCCGTTCCAGACATACTTTAAAAAGCACATTGGATATGTTGTAGAAAAAATAGAATTCTTTGGGACAGAGGTGAGAAATTTTGAACCTTTTTTAATAAGGAGTACTAAAACAGTTAGTTTCTCAGATAAGAAGGTGAGATATGGTGCAAGGTACGTATATAGGATTAGAAACCTTTATAGCATTGTATACACATTTTATAATAAGATACCAGAAGATCCTACCTTAGATCAGTTCTATAGGGGTGTGTTTGTAGTTGCATCAAAATCTGATGATGCTGAAGTTGATTGCAGAGAGTTCGTTAGACCTTTGCCTCCTGTTGATTTAAAGTTTCAATATGCCAGAAGACTACAGTCGTTAAAAATAAAGTGGAACTTCCCAATCAATCCAACAAAAGATATAAAAGGCTTCCAGCTTTTCCGAAGAGCAGCTACCAATCGTGGCTTTACATTAATAGCAGAGTTTGATTTTAACAACTCTCTAGTCAAACCCTTGCTCCGGGAAGTTGCTCCTTCGCGAGACTTTTACCGATATCAGTCTAGCAAGATTGATGATAGACCTTTGGTTGTTAAGCGTTTTTTTGATCAAGGGTTTACTGAAGACAAGGAGTATATATATGCTCTAGCTAGTGTTGATGCTCATGGTTTGACGTCTGACTTATCGGTACAGGTAGGAATAAAGTATAATACAGTGACAGAAGTTTTAGAGCACAGAATAATCTCAAGACCTTTTGCTCCCAAGGCATACCCTAATATTTTTCTTAAGAAAGATTTATTTTTAGACACGATCAAAACATCTGGAAAGGATAGATTAACTGTTTATTTTGAGCCGGAATACTTTGAAATAAATAAAACAAAAAATATCTCTGCTGGAGTTGGTCAAATATTACCACAAAATCTTATATCTATACACGATGATGCAGAGGAAAATCTAGATAAGTTTAATTACCTCATTAACTTTTTAAACACTGATTTACAAAAAAGTAATAATTTAAAGATAAAAATTATCAACAATTCTTTTGCTGAAAATGTATTGCTAGATCCTCTGATAGATGAAGATAACTTAAGCTTGGCGTTTATTGACAAATCTAGTCCGTAATAATATAGTTAATTTTTATGTTGTTTTTTACTTAAAAAAATAATTATATATATTTATATTTAAAATTGGAGTTATAATGGGATTTTTAGATCATTCAACAAATAACATTCTTGTTGATGCAGTTTTAACAACAGAAGGAAGAGAGTCACTGGCAGATGGAACATTTTCTGTTGAATCTTATTCTTTTGGTGATGATGAGATTGATTACAGTAACATAAAAAAATATGGAACAACTGTTGGTAAGGAAAAGATTGAGAAAAATACACCTATCTTTGAAGCATTTACAACTAGTGTTATTGCACTTAAGTATCCTCTCTTAAGCGTCACTCCTGAAACTATAGCAGGTACCTACTTTTATCCTGTACCTTCATTTTCCGGAAACAGCGTGACAAATAATGTTCTCAGGATGGACACGGTAAACAACACTTTGTCGGGGGATGTAATATTTAAAGTTGAGATGACGGGAAATAATCGACTGCCAGAAAGTTTTGATCAAAGTGAGGTTGCGATTGAGGTTGACGATGATTTGCTTTTTATAGACAAGCTTAAAGACTTTAGTTTTTCTTATCCGGATGGAACTCGAGTTTACGATTCTCCAACTACAAAGCTTAACACAGGGAATGGAACAGGTGAGAAGGCGACAATTGTCTTTACGTTAAGAGATGCAATAATTAGTAGCGAAACTACATTTAACTTATATAAGGTGTCCGGGATATCTGGAGCAAATTATATTAGAACTTTTGTTAATTTTATACACAGGGACTCAGGTGTTAGAAAAACATTAGAAGTACAAATTTTTAATAGTTAGAAATAGGGATCATAATGACAAAAAAATCATTTAATTTAGATGTTGATCAAAATGAGACTAGATCAGTCTTAAATCAGCTAGTAGATATTGTCGCACAGGACGTATCATCTTCAGTAGAGAGTGCAACTCGAAGAAAATATCAGGTTTTCGTAACTGGAGGTGTAGGCCCCGGGGTCACCTCTTCACTTTTTCAGACTGTGTATGATCAGGACAATACGTTGCAAACATCGAACCCAATGTTTGATTTGACTTACGGTATATTTTCTGGGTCTACTATAGTTAGCAAGGTAACAACAGGAGAGGATAGTAATGGGAAAATACTATTTCCATCAACATCCATAATGATGAGAGAGAAAATATCTATATATAGTCAATACGCACAATTGCTATTAGGAAATGCAAACTCTCAGTTCTCTGCTCCATTTGGTTCTGCTACTGAATCAGACAAAGTTAACTCTGCCCTGTTTGTTCATTTTAAAAGACTATTTGCTAGGGATGGTATACGGCCAGAAACTTTTGCTATGAAGTTTTTCCAGACAGGTATAGTATCTAACAGAGAAGATCCTTCTCAAGCAGATAGGCCAACAATAAATATTACATCTAATCTAGGTTCAAAGATATATACAGACAATCAAGCAACCACCACAATACAAAAATCTTCTGGCGGTGGAAGTGTTGGTAACCTAAGTGACTCAACAAACTCTGCAAGATATGTAGGAAATATATTCTACAATCATGGTGTAGTAATGCTAGATCTAGAGAGGATACTATCTTCATCACAACATGTCTCCGGCGTTATTTCTGGACTAAGAAATGGCAACTATAGAGACGCTGTTTCTGGACAAGTAATAATAGGGAATCCGCAAGAATCAAACCCTAACGCTACTTATGTAGATTTGATGACTAGTGCGTCAATTGATGACTTTTTGGATCACATAGCAGGAACTAGGTTTGGAAATGCTGCCACAGTCTCAATGACATTCCAAAATAGAACAGAGATTAACTCTACACTTTTCTTTTGCCACGCAAATGCAAATGAATTTAACTTTTCCTCAAATCCAACTTATACAGATTCAGACGGAAGAATAAATATAATACCTGTTGGTAATCCTAATAACGATGTACCTTTCTCGTTTATAACTACAATTGGTTTGTATGATGCAGCTGATGAGTTGTTAGCAGTTGCTAAGCTTAGTCGACCGATAGAGAAAAATCCGGGCAAGCAATTAACGTTTAGAGTACGCTTAGACTTTTAGGTGAAAAATTGTCAATCTTAAAGCTAACAAACGACCTAAAAAATATAACCTCTGTGGTCTACAGACCAAAAGTAAAATATACTTCATCTTCTGTAGCCGGAGAAACTGGGTTGAAAACTATATCAACCCTTGAAACGCCTAGGATTAAAGGTGTTGCTATAGATAAATCCTCTTATTACGAAGAAAATAGCAACATATCACCAGGGTATAATCCTGCTAATATAATTGATAAACCTGCAGATACGTATACAGGAATCGATATTAAGCAAATTAAAAAGCAAGAAGTCGATAGATATGACTTTAAGGTTGATGCACGTTGTGACTCCTTACTAACAAAAGACTTGTTGGCAGGAAATATTCACCTTGAGTTTGATAATGTTAGAAGGGGCATATTAGACATAAATGATGCAGCTGCAGTTGGTTTAAGTAATTTTAGTCCACCGTTTGTAGTCGAATATTTGACGCAAAGCCTAAGATCGTGGGAGCAACAGCAGATATACAGTAGTATGAAAAATTCTTTATTCCCATCTCATGCTTCTCGATATAACGATCTACATTTTGGTTTTGCAAATTATAATTGTTTAAATTTTTTTACTGGAAGTAGTGTTGCTAATGATACATGTTTAATGTACCCCAATCGTTCAATCGGGACAGACGGGAGTAATGGAGCACTTAAGTCAACTGCTGCAAATGCACAACCATATACTCCTAGCGATGGTTTTACATTTGATTTTTACATCAACCCCAAGTATTCTACAGATCATACACATCCCTATGATGCTGGTACCATTTTTCATATATCCTCATCTCTATCTGTTTCACTAGTGAGCGGATCTCAGAGAGATGAATATAACAATGTTAATACGTTTAGACTAATGTTGCAGTTAAGTGGGGCAGCAGATAGATTACCAAGTAGTATAAACCTAAATACAATAAATAACACAACACCGGGCACAGAAGCTGTCTATATATCTAATGAAAAATTATTAAAAAATCACTGGCACAAAGTTACTATAAAATGGAATAGTTTTATTAAAACAGGCAAAATTTTAATTGATGATGATGAGACTAGTTTTTATTACCCGTCCAGTTCAATATCGAATCCTGTCGTCCAAAGTGGCCAGAATGCAGTTTTTATTGGCAACTATTTTGAAGGAAAACATGATATAGTTAATAGATTTTTTAACTTAAACGCAAATAAAAGAAGCGGAATATTTCAAGAATACCTTAACGGATATACTCATGAAAACACTTTAGTTGCCAGTCCACCCACAGACCCAGATACAGATTTCTATAATTTTAGACACCCACTCAATGCAGAAATTCATGATATTAAACTTTATGACAGACTTTTGACAGAAAATGAATTAAAAAAAATTAACGATAAAGGGAACATTCTTGACCCTGTTTTCTATGTTCCAGTGTTTTTTACAACAAACGTTTCAAAAAGAGACGTTCAAGTTTCTCAGACCAGCTCAGATCATACTTTCAGAACAATTAATCATCCAGTTAATTCGAATTTTTCAATGGGTATTGGAGGTCACCAGATTAATCTTGAGAACTTTACTAAAGAATTTATTCATAAAAACATACCCAGACTTCACAACCTAACAGCTAGCTTAATTGGAAGTCATGACAATAATATAACCACTAATCAGTACATATATCAACAAAAGTCTCAAAGAAAAAGAAACCTTACTGTCTTGCCTTGTGATAATGGTAAATGTATACCTGATTATGGGATACTTTTAAAGGATAGGATTGGTCCAAAATATAACAATACTAAATCAGACAGGGAGAACATAGTAGCTGGTAACGAAGTAACTGGTGAAGACAGGTTTTTTGATAATTTTAGAAAAATTGCAATTGCTGGCCCATACATTGACACTAGTCGCATAAATAACCAAAGCATATTAAACTATATTGAAAATGTTGATGCAAAGAAGCTTGGTGTTCTATCTAGAGAACGATTCTTAGACTACATAGGTGCTTATGTATATCCCCATAACAGATTGATGATCGCGAACAAATTTCCTGGCCCTATTCCTTCACCGAACAATCCCAAAGATCATGAGCTCGAGCATCCAATTTTAACATCTGCATCTCGAGGATATCATTACTCATTCCAAAACCCGGGAATTGCAATATACGAGGGCGGTTTAGGAGACTCTTTAGATCATGTTAATAGATTTTTACATGCAAAAGTATTTAATGAGGGTGATGCTACAGATATAACGTTGTTATCATTTTCTAACTTAATATATGGTGAAAAAATACACCCTGGAAGCATGACTCTGATAGACAATGATGTAACTGGTTCAAATGGTATTGTAAGCATTAAAATGAAAGACGATGGAAAAGGGTCGCTGTATAGGTGCGACAGCAAAACTCAGCATGCAACATGGGCTTCGATTGGTAATGTACTGTACGATGAGGGATTAGTGTTAGTTAAGCATCCATCTTTAAAATACTTTGGTTCAGATGATTATGAATGCGAATTCTCTGGAGAGCAAACAACGCATGTTATGACCATTAATGCTCCTGCGCCGAGAGATTTGTTTTTATTTAGTACTAACCCGACATATCAAGTCTTATCTGCTTCGAATGATTTTGATGATGCCAATAATAAATTTGTATATATTTCAGGTGTTAACATTCATGATGAAGATTTAAATATAATAATGAAAACAACTTTAGCACAACCAGTTGTAAAAAGACGTAACGATGAGTTAATGTTTAAAATAAAAATGGATTTTTAATGATATTAGCACTTGATATATCTACATCATGCACTGGTTGGTGTATATTTGACAATAACAGCTTTAGAGACATTGGTTATATAAACCTTAGTAAACATAAAGGCATGTACGAAAAAGCTGGCCATGTTAAATCTGAGCTGCTTAAACTGCATAAAAAACACTCTTTTACTAAGGTAGCTGTTGAGGAGAACTTGCAAGCATTTAGGCCGGGTCTTTCTTCTGCAAAAACTTTAATGACATTGGCACAATTTAATGGAGTTGTTAGGTGGATATGCTATGAAAACCTAGGCTTAACTGCTGAGTCTATAAATGTTAATTCTGCTAGAAAGACTGTTGGATTAAAAATTGATAGAAAAAACAGTAAGAAAACTAAAGAGCAAGTTTGGGAATGGGTATGTCTTAACGAAGGTTCAATAGTCTGGCCGACAAAAATATTAAAAAGTGGTCCAAACAAAGGCAAGAAAAGATTGTGTGATGAATCATATGATATGGCAGATGCTTATGTTATAGGAAAAGCATATAATAAATTATTTGTATAAATTAATTTTTTTTTGTAATATTCTTTTATGCAAACAATAACTGAAAAAATTAATTTTTTAAAAAAATGCTTTGGTGAAAATTATAAAATTTCTAGACAAGGCAAGAATATACAAGTAAGATGTCCTGTGTGTAATCCAGACAATAACAAGCTTAAACTAAGCATATGCTTGGAGACATGGGTTTGTCATTGTTGGGTCTGTAACACTAAAGGTAAAACACCTCAGTATATTATTAAGAATCATTTTGGAAGTAAGCTCTCTGATGAATTTAAAACTAAATTTAAAATTGAGTGTAACTCTACCGATAGTGAGGAAAACAAAGACACCCATGTGTGTTTCCCGCAAAACTTTATATTTTTAGGCCAGTATAATAGTAATACTAAAGACCTAGATGCAAGAGATTGTATATCATATCTTAGAAGTCGAGGTATTAATGACAAAGAGATATGGAAGCATAAAATAGGTTTCTTCAGATCTGGAAAGTATAGGAGGCGCGTAGTGTTTCCTTCATTAGATGTAAAAGGAAAGCTAAACTATTTTGTAACTAGGTCAATTGAAAAAGGTTGCTATTATAAATATTTAAACTGTGATGCAGACAAATCAAAAATTATCTTCGATGAGTTTAGATTAGATTGGACAAAAAACTTAACAATAGTAGAAGGAGTCTTTGATCTAGTAAAGTGTGACAGTAATGCCACATGCCTTTTAGGCTCGAGCTTGCAACCTAATCATGCCCTGTTTTTAAAGATAGTAGAAAATAAAACACCTGTTACACTTGCTTTGGACAGTGACATGGTAAAGAAAACTTATTCTATTGCAGATAGCTTAAGCCAATTTGGTGTTGATGTGAAGATTATGAAACTTGGTGATTATCATGACATAGGAGAGATACCTAGGGATTTAGTGAAGCAAAAATACCTTGAAGCTGATAATTATTCTAGGGAAAATCGCATGCTAAACCTAATCGGCACAATTAGTAGCGGATCCATATTTTAGGTGACAACAATGAAAATATCAAAACAAGAGCTAAAAGACATAATTATGAAAGAGATGAAAACTTCTATAGAAGAAGAAGCATTAATCGATCCACATATTGTTAATAAGCTAGGCACAGGAACAGTAGCAATCTCTCTACCACGCAGTGTTTCTAGTAAAAAAGATCATCATAAGCATGATAGCTACATGGCTAAGCCACAATTAATGAAAATAGCAGAATACGCAGCAAAGTTGCACGATATGATTTGTGAAGGTGAGCAACTTGATGACTGGATTGAGTCTCATATTGCACAAATGGCTGACGACATTGGGGATGTTTATCACGCGCTAACATATAAAAAAAGAAAAAGAAGTAATAAATAGATAGGAGTACATGTGCCGATACCAATATCTAGGTTGTTTTTAAAAGAAGACGATAATATACATGGAATGCCAAGACAAAAAGATGTCATAGAGATGTCAAAAGGTTGGCCATATATTAATGTATCACTTGAAGAGTTGCCTCGAGTAAATTACCCAGAGTTTAATTCTAAAGAGCTAAAAGAGGACATTACACATTTAAAAGATTGCTATTATAGTCCTATATGTGATAATGATTTTTTAGAAAAGTGTCATAAAAAACCATTTAGTATATTTAGAGACTATGTTGAAGCTAACAATTTAGATTACGATATGGATAAACTTGATAAAATAAATGAAGATCTAGCTAGCTTAGTTTTAAATCTTAAGTACATGTATAATCGACCTAGACCTAAAAAATTCTTTAAAGTTCACGATATACATTTTCCTTATGATGATGTTAAAGATTCAAATACCCCTTCTTATCCTAGTGGTCATGCAGCTCACGCTTTTTTCAACGCAGAGATGATATCAAAACAAAACCCACAACACGAAATGCGTCTTAAAATTTTGGCAGAAATGGTGAGCCAGTCTAGAATTGATCTAGGCGTTCATTTCCCATCTGATGTCCAGTTTGGAAGATTTATTGGAGAATACTGCTCGAGCAAATGTCTAGATAAAAAATCTAAAATCCAAGAGGTGAAAGTTATGTCAAAAAATGATTCGAGACAAGCAAGAGATGTTTTTAGGCATGCAATGAAAAGACATGCTAGCAGCAATCATGGCACTACATATCTAGACGAACTCTGTGAGTTTATTATAAGGTCAAATCAAATAGAGAGATATACTGTTGATCATAGGGAGACAGAGCTAGCATGCGAGTCTTTTTTAAATGGCTTGCCAGTCGAGTATTGCAGCAATGATAATTACATCAAGTCTCATCTTCGTGCCCTAGAGGCAGCTGCTCATTGTGGAGAAATAGACACTCCATCAAAAGTACAGTTTGTACACAACGGATTAGGCATTGAAGTACTTGAGCGGGGTGAACCCGGAATCTTTAGAGATTATGATCATTACGCTAGATCGACAGGGTATCAGTACACACTCCCAAAAAATATCCCTAGCACTGTGAATGATTGGTGCAGTACACATAATGATGATAAGTTTGAAAGACATATCTTGTATGAGTGTATTCATCCATTTAGTGATGGAAATGGTAGATCTGGAAGAATTATCCTGTGTTGTGATATGGGGTTTGATTTTGCTGCTGTTAACGATATGATTGGAAGCGATTATATACCAAAAATTGTAGCATACCAATAATTTCATGCAAATGTAAATATATCCTGTTATAATATAAAATATAACGGGAGGAAAAATGACAAAAAGAAAAATACCTCGTTCAATTAAAAAAGGCATAACAAAGTCTTTAAAAGATATAAAGAAGGCAAATCAAACTAGTGTCTCTAAAAAATCTGTTAACAAAAAAGGTTTAAGAGAAGCTGCTAGCAACATGATTACTGAAGGCGAGCGATCGCAAAAAACTTTTAATTGGAATTTTAAAGTTGGAGATTTGGTACTTGTCAAGTCTGACGGTGTACCCGGTATAGTAATTAAAGTAGAAGAGATTAGTGAAGGATATACGATGAAAGCTATCAATCAGAGTTTCTATATTGCAACAACAAGAGGGCAATATTGGGTTGGTGGAAAACATTTAAGAGTAATTCAAAAATCGTGCAAATCTTAAAATATCATATTATAATAAAACTATAAATATTCACACACATCACAGGAGTTAAAATGGATATTAAAACCTTTAAAACAATCGTACC
>CAACVD010000223.1_pt1 | contig 27115 bp, 34 predicted proteins | sample 2381771 | NCBI WGS metagenome assembly CAACVD01 (sample SAMEA5211965, study PRJEB30684) | marine metagenome | biome: Marine; feature: Epipelagic; material: Water | collected 2015-10-15 | depth 15 m
ATATTTGAAAAAAGAAGAGCAACAAGGACAGCCACAAGAATCAGAAGAAGATCAAGAAGAAGATCAAGAAGAGGGTCAGGAAGAAAATCAGGAATCCGGAGAAGAGGATCAAGAAGAGGGTCAAGAATCTGGAGAAGATGAGAGTCAGGGGTTCGGAGAAGAAGAAGGTCAAGAATCTGGAGAAGAAGAAGGTCAGGGGTCCGGAGAAGATGAAGGCGCTGGAGAAGATGAAGGCGCTGGGGACGATACCGGAGATGAGGGTAACAAAGATTCAAGCGAACAAAACGAAGGCGCTGAAGGGGATTCTGACAGCTCTGAGGATGATTCTGAAGGCATTAATGAGCATTCGCTAGGGGATTATCCAAACGATCCAGCGCGTGAGGTTGAACCTAGCAGAAGAAACGATAATTTTAAACAGGATTTTATTGATGCGATTGAGAGTCAGGGCGCTATGAAATCCGACTACACGTCTGAATTGAGAGAAGGGGGTTTGGTATGACTACATTATCCGATTGGGGTTATGACAAAGAGATAAACCCAGAAAAAATTTGGTCTACAATTCTGGCGCGCAATACAAGTATGGGCGCGGTCAGGTCAAAGATTTTAAAAATCTTACAAGCTGAAGATCAAATTGGGCGCTCGAATAGAGAAACAAAAGGCAAGCTGGATAGAAAAGCTTTCAGCAGATTCGCTACAGGTCAAGCTGATATATTCACTCAGAGAAATGTAAAGCTTGCAGAAAATACCGCTGTATCAATTTTTATTGATACCAGCTCCAGTATGTATAAGCGAAAAAGTAGAGGTTTAAAAGACTTTGAATTGGATAAAAATTATAGAGCGATAGATGGCGCGCGTGAGGTTGCTATTCAGTTAAGTAATATTATCTCTAAGACCAACTCAGAATTTGCTGTGCAAGGTTTTACAGATGCAAGCTCCAAGACCGATGTAACAATTTATCAATACAAGAAATGGGGCAAGAAATTAACCCCAAAAGAAAAATTCAAAATATCCACATTGGATTGTGTGTACGCATCCGGTACTCCGATTTACGAGTCATTACGCTGGGCAATTCAAGACATTTCCAAGGTACAAAGTAAAAAGAAAGTCTTATTCATAATTACAGATGCGGTTTTTCACTACAACGCAATAAAACAAATTCCTTATTTAGAAAGCTTGGCTGAAAAGCTTGGAATAAAAATAGTGGCAATAGGGTTGGAAACTAGGTCAGGTCTCACGGGGATGTTTAAACATTCTGCGGATGTAAATCTTGATGATTTATTTGGGCAATCGTTTAGTCAGATTTTAAAAGCAATTTCATAATGGAAAAAAATATTTACTACGTTTACAGGATGACCTTGGCTCAAGCCAACAATGTCTACAAAAGTTACCACCGGCATTTAAATGCTGTACAAGGTCATCAAATGTCATTCCTAATTACAGGTACAAAAGCTTATTACAAAGTTAATAAAGAAAAAGATTATGGTTTGTGGTTAAGCCGACAATTTGTAAATCCATTTTTAGATCAGGTTAAAGATGTAGATAACATTGGAGTTCTATCAATCGGCAGACCGGTTGGTAGGTTTAAAGATAAAACTATTTCCGAAATTACTAGAATTTGTTTTAACCCAAACTTCAAACCTAGAGGTAAGCCAGACTCATTTAAAAGAACACTTCCATCAAAATTTGTGATGAAAGCATTAGAGATTTACAAGGCTCACTATCCTCAAATCAAAAAAGTAATTACTTATATTACAGAGGATGAGTCAGGCGCGTTTTTAAAACACGCTGGATTTGAAGTTGATAAAACTATAAAGGCATCAGATGGTTGGGTTAAACGACGAGAAAAAGAACGTGCCGGTGTTGAAAAATTTTATGGTTACGAAAGTAACCAGTTAAGAAAGTTTGAAGAAAGCATTGAAACACACAAGCAGATGAACAAGACGAAATTAAGGTTTGTAAAAAATATTTAAATCACTAAAAGGAGAGATCGATGGGTCATATTATTTGGTTTGGTTTAGTTTTGTTTATGTATTCAATAACATTTTTTTCATTTTTATAAAGGGGGTTCTATGGAAGAAAAGGAAAAAAGAGAAATGTCAGCTCCAACGCTTGAGGTTTTATGGGCGGCATTAAATGTACAGAAAAATGGATTTGAAAGTTTGCGTAAATCTTTAGAGGATTATTACAAAAATCAAATTCCCAACCAGAAAAGAAAGGGGGAGTAAATGTTACAAGACACGACAAATTATAAAATTAAAACTCGATCTGAACTTGAGAAACTTGTGCTTGAGTTTATTGAGGAGAATAAAATTTACGCTGAATATGGCAAAGATACTGAGGGCTTATTTGTTGTACATTTTTTAGTTAAAGAGGGGTATGAAGATGAATAAAGCAATACAAAAATGTATTAACGATTTCAAAGATGGTGTTGTCGATGGACTACTTAACGGCAATGCGAAAGAGGGTTCGCGAGAACACTACTACAAACAAGGCTACGATTTTGGAATAACTTTGTATTACAGACTAGAAATTGATTATGAAGATGATGATATAGATGAAATTAGTGATGCACTATCTGATGCGTATGACATTCAAAAGTCTTTTGATTTTAAAAAGATTGCGGATAAACCAAAAGACAATGAAGGAACATCTATCACACTAAAAGATTGTATAGATAACATTGTCGAAATACTTGGAGCACTAAAAGGAAAGGAGTATGAAGATGAGTGAAGAAAACGAAATAGGTAGTGAGAGGTTTAACACAGAAAACTTTTGTTCACATCTCCATGATGTACTTAGACAAGATCTCCTTGGGGATTGGAATTTTGAAGTAAGCATAGAATCGGATGACGACTACGCTTACATAACTATTAGCGTGCCAAAAAAAAGGGGGAGTGAAGATGTATAAATTAAAAATTGCATTTACTTGGTTGTTATCAATAGTTGTGTCTGTTTTGTTGACGATGCAGATATGTTCTTTCAAGCTGGAATACTACCGCGCAGAAGGACAACCATTTTTTCAAGATGGCATCTTATGGGTTTTGATCTTAGGCGCTATGACCGGATTAAGTATTTACGCTATTTTTAAATTGGCAGTTCAGTCTGTTTTTCAAACAACTGGTCCGGCTGTAAAAGATGACGATCTTATTATGGAACCTAATCTATCAGGCGCATCTGTCAGGAGAAAATAATGGATAAAATTATTTGTTGTATATGCGGCTCTTCTATTTTGGAAGAGTCGCATAATGCTTTGCCTATTCGATCTGGCAGATGTTGTGAGTTATGTAATTGGTCAGAAGTGGTGCCAGCTCGTATTACCTCGTTTAGACAAAGAAGATTGAAAGATTGTTTAAACAATTGCAGCGAAAAAAATTCAGAAAAGCAGGTAAAAAATTTCAGAAAGGCAGGTGATTAATAATGGATTGTTTAAACAACCGCAGCGAAAACAAAAAGACGCTGCAAAAATTTTTATCTCAGGCTAAGTCTTTGCAGATTACAGAGTTACAAAAAAAGAAATTGCAGATAACTAAGCATAGAAGTTTAGTTATTACTGCTAGTAAGTTCTTTTTATCTGAGCCTTATCCAGACGACTATTATATTAAGCCGGAATCTTTTCTGGTTAAATGGTGCCGTAGGTATTGTAAGTCTAACTACCTGTTTGAACCATATGATGCAGTTATGCTTATGGAAATGATATTTGATCTATCTGAATTTTTATATAGTTTAGAGGAGTCGAGTAATGCTAAATAAAGGTCTATTAACAATTCATAGTAGTAACAAAGTCACTAGGGAACAAATAATTCTGGATGATTCTATTAATACTTTAATGAGCTTTGTTAGTTCTTCTGATGATTTGAATTTAAAGTTTGCACTAGATGTTGTATTAGATAAATTAAACAAAAAGGAGATTTTCAATAATGAAGGAACAACCCGCAGAAAAAAATTCAGAATGGCAGGATAAAAATAAATATGCGTCAAAAGAACCAGCTTTAAAATTGTTTAAACAATCTATAGAGAACTTTTCTTTCGGTAAAAATTTCTTTCTAGATATTTTAATCTCTTGTAGTTGCGTGGCTTTGTTAATTTTTGGATTGTTCTTAATCTTACAAGGAGTTGTTATATGGCTGTATTAAATAATAATAGATCGCATCCCTCAGTTCATTCTGAGGGGGTGCGTGATGAATCGGTGTATGGCACAAAGAAATTCTGGAAGTTTCTTAACTCTGGAATTAACTCTGTAAATAAAAAGAAGGGGTTAAAAAAATTCATGGACCAACACAAACGTAATCAAAAAATTGTGAGCCTGAGAAATCAAGGAATGACGTTTAAACAAATAGGGGATAAGTTCAAGATTTCGAGGCAACGCGCACATCAAATTTTTTTACGCTGGAATTTTAACTGGAGTTATACCCCCATACCCACTCCAAATAACGAGAAGGATGATTGATTTTTTTCAAATACTAGTGTCAAAACGAGAGGGGTGACAAAGAAACTTGTTCAGCGATGGGCAAGTTTTTTTTAACTAAACCCATCAGAGACTTCTTTGTAAGTGCCTGTATTTAAATTATATTCTAGTTCTGCTATGCCTGTCTGCCCAACCCATCTGTATCTGCATTTCCAACAGATAATTTCTGTGTTCTGATCTTTTCTGTATACAGTCAATCCAACGTCAGCTTTTGCCCACCAAGCCATTGAACCACTAATAGACATACCATCCGGTCTAGGCAAATCTGTGCCTTGTCTTTGCATTTTAGCCGGATGAGCCACAAACCAAATATGCACTCCATAAGATTTAGCAAAACTTTGAATGCGCGTTAACATATTGCTAATGCTTTCAGTTTCACTAGTCTCTTTGTCCATGATTATATAATTGTAAGGATCAATAACAGCCCCTCTTATACCTGACCTTGCGACTGCAACCTTTAATCTGTCAAGAATAGAGTCTATAGTTGATGGTTCGCTGGATTCATGAGTTAAAAATGTAAAGTGATCATTGACCCAAGAAAAAGCATCCTTGTGTTCTTCTTCTGTCATACGATCCTTGCCCTCAAAGAATTTTTTATTTTGTTGTATCTCCATAAGTCTGGCAATGTGCAACTCTGGAGCATTTTCAAAAGAACAAACAGCAAAATTCCAATTACTTTTCTTGGCTAGATTAACCATCATCTGATCGACAAAGTTACTCTTACCACTAGATGGATAACCAGTAACAACTGTAAGTTGACCTTGAACTACAGTATAAATTTCATCCACATTGGAAAATCCTACCGACTCACCTTTCCCGGTTCCTTTTAATCTAAGCTCGTTTAAACGCTCTAAAAACTCTCCGGGAGATGACAATCCTTCAACTGGATAAGGCTTTGCTTCGTCTATCAGTTTGGATACTTCTGTTTTTCCTTTGTTTAGCAACACTTCGTTAAAGTCTTTGCTTCCATCAAAATTAACAATTCCACATTTATCTTTTCCTATGCGTCTTGCAAGCTCTTCTGCCAAAGCTTTGCCAGCCGTGTCGTTATCTGTGGCAATAATTACTTGTGGAACTTTGGTTATTATTTCATGCGCATTCCAGATGTATTGAAATCTTCTATCTTCAGAGGGATGAACTTTTCCATCTGCAACTTTTAACGGAGCGCCTGTTGGAACACTTACCGCATTTTCTATGCCGCACTCTATCAAACTTAGACAGTCTATTTCTCCTTCTACAATGATTAGCGGCTTGTCTTCTACGACCGAATCTATATTAAACAAGAGGGATGACCCTCCAGAGTCTTGAGTAAAATCTTTACTCTCTAAAGAGCGATACTTAACACCGATGACTTCGTTGTTTTTTGTGTATGGAAAGCCTATGGCTTTTGACTTTTTTCCCAATCTATTGAAATACTTCTCAGCCGCAAATAATTGAGCTTTTTTTGCTGTCTCTTTTGAAATACCTCTAGATTGTAAATAATCATAATGATCTTTTGATAACGCACCTTTTCTTACTGACACATCTTTCATAATTTCTGTAAGTCCCGTATCAATTTGTTCTTGTTTAAACTTATTTAATTTTACTGAGTTGCCCTTTTTTTGTACGGAACCTTTAGCTCCACAATGATGGCAAAAATAAACAAGACCACCATCTAGCTTTTTTGTCACAACACAATCTCTGGAACCACTCTTTTTTCTATCTACGGAACACTCAGGGCAAGCGATCCTAGTAGTGCTTTTCCCTTGCGAAAGAAAAACATTCTCTGCATTAATTAACATAATTTATCTCCTTTTATTGTCTTTACGGTTAGACGACCGGCTCCTTACCCTTAAATTTTTTACATTTGATTTACCGCCTTTGCTGATTGGCTTCTTATGATCTATGTCTTTTCCTTCTCTTACATCAGCTTTGCCATTTTTGTTGTTATCTTTTTTGGTTTTATCTAGTAATCTTCTAGCTTTTTGTCTTTCTAATTGACCTTTGGTATCTCCGCGTTTTTTTTGAAGTTCGTATTCTCTTTTAAAGTTTCTCTTAGTCATTCATTTACTCCCATTGATCAGCCATGCATTTCTTTAATTAATTGGTCAAAAGTTAAAATATTTTTATCTTCATCAAACTCAAGGCTGAACATATACCTTGGCTTTTCAAAATTTATTACAGAATGATAATTCTGCACGTTGAGAGCGTAATAGGTTTTAGGCTCATATTTTAACTCTTGTATATTATTGACTACCGCGTATTGCTCGTTGGTAAAGATGCAATGACTAGCACCCCCATCTATTAGCATATTAACACTAACACCCCTGTTGTCATCAATATGCCAGTTATATATGCTGTTCTGATTTATACGCAAGATTGCAGCATTAAACCTATGAGATTTATTCAAAGCGCAAAGGAAAGGATCTTTGTTTATTACATCAGGCGAAACAAATTTAACATCAAAGTTAAAGTAATCAACAAAAGGATCGTTATTGTCTTTTATAGAAACTAAATCATTTAATATTTTAGATTTTGATTTTATTTCAAAAAAGTTCAAATTCTTCATGTAGCAAATAGTCTCTCTTAAAGTTTATCTTGGTCATCCTTTAGCCTTTTTATTTAAGGTCTTTATTATATTTTACGCATACACCCCCCTACCCCCAAAAGAGTAGAGAGATGAGTGTGTGCTTTACGCCCTTAAAAAGGTTCTAGCCTAAAAACTAAAAGTTTTCCCCTCGACCGCTAGATTTACACCAATCGCCAGATTTACGGAGTTGCACCGCCACTAAAGAACCTCAGTGGATACTGGTAGGGCTTTTCTTGTCAGCCGTCACCCCTAAACGCATTTTTATACCGCAGACAGTACGTTTCAAAAGTCTATTCTGTTCGTGGGGATTTATCAAGATATATTTTAAAAAAAAGGAATCAAAAGACATGACACTTTCGATTCCTTAAAACACAACTTCTATAAAGAAGATTGTGTTATACCTATGAAGAAGATTGTATTATACAAAAGTTTATTGCAATAAAGTAAGTACTTATGTATTCTTTAGGAAATTGACGTAATTTTCCAGCACAAATCCTTTTTCCTTTTCTGATTTGTGTTTTAAACCTCTGCCGTTCTCTCTCTTTTCGGTAGAGGTTTATTTTTTTGTATTATTGACAAAATAATTTATGTTAATCTATGAAATGTAACTAGGCTTAACTTTTCTCTCCACCAGAAAAAGTTAAATGCCAAGAATGTTACTGTTAATACCCAGCCAAGAACCTCCTAAGACTTGGCTGGGATATTATCTACAATCTCTTTTTCCCACACAAATATCTCACTTCTTGGATTTTCTTTATCTAGACCCCAGTAAATGTGTTTTTCTTTTACCTGTCTGTCATTCTCGTAAGCAACTCCTTGCAACAAGTCCAGTATTAAAGATTCATCCAAGTCCGGTCTTCTAGAAGCATAATAAATATAAATTTCTACAACTACATCATGTTTAAACAAAACTTCTTGTTTCCTCCGGGGCGTGGCGGAGGAGGGGGAGGACCGGGAGGCTCCGGGGAGGAAAGCAATCTGCTGTTTAAACATTTTCTCGTAGTTCAAAGCTTTGCTGCTTTTGATAAACCTTGGTTTACCTTTGAAGGTAACGGCTCTTCTGGAATTAGCTTTTGATGCAGGTTCCCCGTATATTAAAAACGCTTGCTTGTTTAAAACAATAGCGTTATTATTATTCATAGGAGGTAATTTTGAAAATAACTAACAATTTTAATTTGCCTGAAACCTTGGTTAAGCTGGTAACTTCAGATAATTATCGGAAGAACTCTGATTATTCTGTGACTGAAATTATAGCACCCCCAAGAATTCAACGGCTTAGAAGAAAACATTTCTCTAATATGCAGACGGATGTTTCTGATATGTTATGGCAAATGGTAGGCACAGCGATACACGATGTAGCTGAAAGGTCGGTAGTAAAAAATCATATTAATGAGGAGAGAATTAAAGTTGAGATTGATGAAGTCACTTTATCTGGTGCAATAGATGTACAAATTGTGTCTGGTAAAAAAGTAAAGATTCTTGATTATAAATTTTGCGGTGTCTATTCTGTAAATGAAATAAAACCAGAATGGGAGTCTCAATTAAATATTTATGGATGGTTGGTAAACAAAACTAAAGGTTTAAAAATCAATGGCTTACAAATATGTGCAATGTTAAGAGATTGGTCTAGAAAAAACTCAATAGTTTCCACAAAAGAATATCCAAAGGCACCAATTAAAATAATTGATATACCTATTTGGTCTTTAGAAAAAACTGAAGAATATATAAGAACCAGAATAAAACTGCATAAAGAATCTAAGTTCTTATCTGATATGGGGGATGAACTACCCCTCTGCACAGATGAAGAGCGTTGGCAGAGACCAACAAAACACGCAGTAATGAAAAAAGGGCAAAAGAAAGCTGTCAAACTTTTTGATGAAAAAAAACTGGCAGAAGAATTTGCGAATGAAAAAAAAGAAGTAGAGAAAAAAGGGAGTGAATATTATGTCGAAACGAGAATCGGACAAGCAATCAGATGCACAGGTAACTATTGCGGAGTCTCAGAGTGGTGTTCCCAGTACAGCAAGGAATCCGCTATTAGTTAAGCAGTTGTTGGATATAGATGTAAAAGATCAATTAGAAGAAAAGATGGGTATGTCTTACTTGAAATGGTCAATAGCGGTAAAGCATTTAATACTGATCCATCCAACAGCAACATGGAAGTTTTTACCACACACTGTATTCCCTGATAGCTCAATTATGGTTAAAACATCAGTTACTATTAATGACGTAACCAAGGAATATATATTGCCAGTGTATGGAAGTAGAGGAAAAGCCATACCTAATCCTGATGCTTTTCAAATCAATACGGCATATCAACGATGCTTGGTAAAGACTATAGCTTCTTTTGGGCTTGGGCTAGATGTTTTTACTCAAGATGAGACGGATGATCTGTATACTGATTATTCTGAAGTGAAGGAAGAGCCGAAAGAAGAGCCAAAAAGTTCATCAAAAAATAAGTCTAAGCCAAACAAAACAAATTATTTCTCTCCGGCTGGTACTAGTGATTTAAAAGCTAGGAAAAATTTTGTTTCAGATATGTCAGGGCTTATTAAAAGTTGTACAGATAGAGATTCATTGATTGAGTTATGGTCGGCTAATAAAAGCTTATTAGACAGAATCAAAAAAGAAGATGCCAATGAGTATGACGTTTTAATCGCGGCAGGAAAAGAAGCTAAACAAAATTTTAAAGAGGGGTAAAAAAATGGCTGGTCAATATGAAGATAAACCTAATACTGGTGTGTTGTTTGTTAAGAAAATTAAAAACAGTGATGCAAGTCCTGATTTTGATGGTAATTTTTCAGTTAAAGTTTCAGACTTAGAGGTTGTAGATGGAGAAGCAACTTTTAAGCTTAGTGGATGGAAAAAGAAATCCAAAGCTGGCAATACCTACATTTCTTTGGCTATAAACTTTTGGAAACCTGATGAAGAGTCAAAGATAAAAAAACAAGAAAAAGTTGCAGAAAAAATAGAGGATGATGATATACCTTGGTAATTGATATAAACATGAAAGGTTTATTATGACTGTAAAACAAAATAATTCATCTAAAAAACTAGGGGTTCCTGTCTTAAAAGAAGAAACTCTTGTGTTTTTAAGTTCAGAAGAAATAAAAGAATCTGAAGACTTAACAGGCAAAAAAAGATCTAAAGCAGTAGACACGATTGAAGAGCTTGCTGAACTTAGAGAAAAGGTTCGTTTTATGAGTAAAGAAATAGAAGAGTTGAAAGTGATCTTAAAATACTTAGAGTTTCAATTAAACATGAAGAAAAGTGTATGAGCGGTTTAAACTTTGAAGGACAAAAAATAGCTCTCAAGCAGGATGCATCTGGCTATGTTTTAACTTTACGAATACACCCCGATGAACTTCCTGAAGAACTTTTCAGGGATTTTGTCGGTGCTAGATATGGTGTGGCTATGGTTAGAATTAATGACGATGAGTCTGTTGTTAATTACATGAATCGCGTCAAAAAAAGCGGTATGCTTTGCAAGAATAGAGTCTTTTGGGATTGGCTGGAACACAAAGGGTATGTAAACACAAAGACTTGTACAGAGGATGTAGCCATAAAAGTTTTATATGAGATATGTGGTATATCTAGCAGAACAGAATTAAATGGCAACAAAGACGCGACAAATTCATTTGATAAAATGGTAAAGGATTATGATGAGTGGTCAAAAAAAGAAATCGGATTCTAAACATGAACCATTGATGGTTTATATGCCCCCATCTCTTGCAAAAAAAGCGAGGGATTATGCGAAAGAAAACAATGTTTCAGTGTCTTCTTTGGTCCGTCAGGGTATAAAGAATGAGTTATGTGATAATCAAAGTCCATATACAGTTGGATACAAAGAAGGAATCAAACAAGCTTCTTATTTAATTGGTATGTATTTTTCTCAACACGAAAAAACAGTAGATCAATTAACTTCTTCTTTAAGCCATTCACTGAAAGAGCCAATTGAGTAACAGTCCAGAGTATTATAAAAAACTAGGGGTAGAGCTTAAAGACATTTTAAAAGTATTTGTTAGCGACATGGAAGGTGTTCAGGCGCATTATGTTTCAAACATTTTGAAATATCTTTGGAGAATGAACTTAAAACACGACTCTCCGGCTCAAGATATTAGTAAAGCTATTAAATATAGTGAGTTTTTAACAAGTGAGTTAAATGCTCTTCAGAAAATACATTCTAGCTGCCATGAAGATATTATGTTTAAACAAAAGAAACATAAGAGTCAATAAATTATGCCGACAGAATCTAAAATTAGAGACAAAATAGTAACTTACATCAACAATAACCCAAGACCAGAGGGGTATATGCCATCTTTTTTTGTAGATATGTTTACGACTGATGTGCATTATTGCAGGCATTTATTGTTAGAACTTGCAGAAAAAGGGCAAGTTATTAAACGAAATTACACTGGCAAAAACCACAAACAAGCTTATAGATTTTATGCAAATGTTCAAAGAAATCAATTTGGAGTTATGGGAATGAATAATTTTGTTAGCCCCTCTATTTTCTATAACAAAAATATAGAAATTTCTATGGAAAAAATATTGAGTTTAAAACCAAAACAATGGGAAAAATTTGTTATAAACAAACGCATTCATTACCTAATGGGCGAAGCATCAAAATTGGTCAGAAAGGTAATCTAATGACACATATACTATCTTTTGTTTTTGGAGCATTAATAATTCTTTTCTTTTCAGAAATGAGCGTTACTCAATTAAAAGAACATTGGCAGTATGCATATCAAGTGGGTCGTGATGATGGCTATACAGTGGGTAGAGCAGAACATGAACTTACCCATGAACAGCTCAGATATGAATGTGAGCGACTCCACTGGGAAATGCTTGATGGGAAAGAAAGATAATGGAATTAAAAAAATGGTGTCAATCTTGTCAGCAATATAAGAACCCGGAGGTTGGTAAATTTATTGTTAGAGGCAAGATAAAGCGTTGGCAATGTAACAGTTGTATTCAACGGATATCCGAATCTTATCTAAAAAGGAGTGCTTAATGACTGAGTTAATTAAAATGGATGGGTTAGACAAAGCTCTCATTGGTCGCTCTTGCATTTGGGATAGTACAGGCAGGAGAGAAGATCGTCTCATTTACTCCGGAGAAAAGATTGTTGCCATACTTATAGCAAGAGATGGTATGACTGCTGAAGAAGCGATGGAATATATTGAGTTTAATATTGAAGGTGCATATGTCGGAGAGCAAACCCCATGCGTTATGTGGTCACAATTCATGGATGATTTGGAAAGAGACTACGATATTTACGGTTTAGAGAAACCAGAGAAATGATTCAACCAAGAGTTTATTGCAAAACTTGTAATGAATTTAAGATGGTTGGTTACTATGGGGGACGTAATAAAAGTGGTTGGATGTGTAAACAATGTCACAACAAAGAAAAGGAAAATATAAATGAACAACAAGATCGCAGAGAAATTTAAGCATAGTTTTGATATTTCTGACAGTCAACAAGACGGTTTAAACATATCGCCTGTGACTGAGCCAGAAATTAAATCTATTCTTGTTGCCACTCCAATGTACGGAGGAATGTGTACAGGTCACTACACTATAGCTTTGATGAACTCAATTAACACTCTTAGGGAAATGAAAATAGAAACTTTACTGGCAAGTGTTATGAATGAATCTTTAATACCCAGAGCAAGAAACGAATTGGTAAGGCTATTTCTTAACCAAACAAAATGCTCTCATTTAATGTTTATTGACGCAGATATGTATTTTGATGAAAAAGCCATTGCTAGTTTATATAAAGCTAACAAAGGTGTAGCTTGTGGGATATATCCAAAGAAAGAAATAGATTGGGATAAAGTTTTTTTGTCTGCGAACAAAGGCAAAATTGATTTACCCAACCACTCTTCCTCATTTGTTTTGAATCTTCCTCATGGGGTAGAAAAAGCAGAGCCTGATGAAAATGGGATGGTTGAAGTTAGGCATGGTGGCACAGGTTTCATGTTAATTAAAAGAGAAGTTTTTGAAAAATTAGCCCCCCACGTTCCTGAGTATCGGTCTTCAACCAAACAAAATGCAGATGGTGGGTTTGATAAACCCTTAACAAGACAATTCTTTGACACTAGTATTGATGAGACCGGATGTTTATTGTCAGAGGATTATCATTTTTGCGCGTTATGGAGAAAACATGGTGGAAAAGTTTTTGCCAGTACAAAAATTAAGTTTAATCATATAGGTACGCATATCTTTGGAGGAAATATTCAATGAGTACAAAAAGAAAACAATTATTAAAAGATCAAATGAATAAAAGAAAAAAAATATTAGAACGTCTTTTGCCAAGTTTAAATTATTTAAATGAGTTGGATTCTAAAAAACCAGATGATTCTAAAAAACCATTTGACCCAGAAATAGCCGCTGGACTGATAGTTATTAATGCTATGAATGAATCCCCAGAAAAAGGGGCTAAAGTATTTGAAAAGCTTTCTGAGATGACTGAGTTAGGGTTTTTTGATTATGAAAAGTTTAACAGCACAACAATGACACAAGAGCAAGCAGACTATATAAAAGCTGAAGGAAAAAAGCTAGAGATAGAAGCGAAGAAAGACTCTTAACAAGGAGGAAATATTATGTATGTTCATGAATTAAAAACTTTGCTTGATTCTGTAGAGGACGGAGAACTTAAAATCCTTTTGTTTGATCCCAAGAGCAACAAAGAAGGTAATAAACCTTTTCCCACATTTGCTTACGAGGGCATGAGAACAGAAGACGGCAACATTGTGTTAACTGTTCTTCATAAGCCTTCAAAAAGTAATGGCAGATGCCGCTTGGAAATCAAATAACTGATGAGCCTTATTTGGATAAACGTAAAAAATGGTTTGATAGGTTACAAGACATAGGGTGTATTGTTTGTTTAAACGAAGGTTATTCTAATGTTCCTTCAGATATTCACCACATTCACCGCAATAGCAGAAGAGTAGATGATTTCCATACAATACCTCTTTGTTTCAATCATCATAGAGAGGGTTCAAAAAATGATCGTTGGGTATCCCGGCATCCTTGGAAAAAAGAGTTTGAAAAAAGATACGGGAGCGAATGGGACTTGTTTAAACAAGTTAAAAACATCACGGAGGCTTAATAAAGTGATTTTATATTTCTAAGCAGATTGTTTTCAGCTAGTCTTATAGAATCAAGTGATGCTCGTTTACTGTCACTACTCATAGATGTAGAAGACTGAACAACTTTTCTATAATCTCTAAGCTGTTTTAAATCTTTATTTAGCTGTCTAATGTGTGGCTTAATGCTTAAAAGGTCTAAATTTTCTTTTTGGAAATCTGCTAATTTATTAAATTGACCAGTTCTTTCTAAATGATTTATTGTTGCAACAGCTTGATCTAATTCAGTTCTTACTTCATAAAATTTACTTTTTAGTCCACTACCTTCAGGGGAAGCAAAAAATCTTTTTATAACAGGTAACTGCTCTGCTTTCATAGTTGCGGCAACTGGATCTCCTTGTCCTCTAGTTATTGCATCAACTAACATTACTCCATATTGACCTAAAGTTCCTGTATAACCTCTTATTAGGTAATCTATCTGAATGGGAGATATATTAGTGTTTTCTCCTAAAAATCTAGCAAATAAGGAAGTTCCTGATCTAGCTTGATATTGAGTAGCAATGTTTTCTTGGGCTAAACCAACTATCGGTTGTCCTGTGAAGAAAGAGTAATTAGCTGTTACCTCTAAAAGAGGTTTTACTGTTTGAGGTATAGGGTTAACCATAAGAGTAGAACTTAAACCTCTAAACATAGACATTCCTAAATCTGATGCCTTATCTGTACCCATAAAGTAAGCAGAAATTCTTTCTGGAACTACTTTAAACAAAAACCCTAACTCAAATGGTATAGGTAACTTTGTATTTCCTATTATCCAGTTATTGTCTTTTGCTTCTTCTTCTGCTGTTTTATACTCCTCCTGTTCACTTGCTAGTGAGTAATATAAAACGCTTAGAGCTGTGAGTGTTAATGCTCTATTAATAAAAGCTTTATGTCTTGATTCTTGATTTTTTGATGCCATTTTGCCAAAACCTGATCTATACAAAACATCTAAACCCTGAACTCTTGCATTTAAAAATGGGATAGAAGCGGCAACAACTCTTGCTATAGGATTGGCACCTCTTCTGTTAAAGTTCATAATTTCTATGCCCTGATATATGGCTTCAGTAACATCTCCATTAGTGCTGTCTAAAGTTCTTTTTGCTACTGCTGCTCTTGTAAGTATGTCAGATGCAGTTGTTCCTTTTTCTAAGGTATCCCATGCCGCCATAGGAACCATAAGAGCTTTATCTTTAGAAGACCTAATACCAGATTGTTTTTTAAGCAGTTTCCTTACTTCTTCTGCGGAAGTTTCAGAGTTTGCTCTAAACTCATACCCAGTACCAACTCCGGCACTAACTAACATTTCCGCTTCTGGAGACTTAGAAAAAGTCATTTTATTTAATTGCTCCAGAGAATCAAGAATTGGCTTGTATCCTTTTGCCCCACTAGTAAACCATGCCGCAAGTGAATCCCTAAATAAGTTTGCCATCATAAATCCGGGATCTCTTGTCACCATCTCTCTTAATAAATTAGCTGGCTTAGATAAAATTTCTAAAAAAGGTATATGAGGAACAGACAAAGATTGTAAAGAAGTGACTAGCAAAGGATCAGCTACATCATAATATGTATCGATTCCTTTTTCTCTAATTTTCAAAACAGAAGGAAGTCCTGCTTGATCTTTACTAACTTGGCGAGCCATAGGAGCATACCCAGAAGGATCGTTTAAACGCTTTGCAAACCCTATACTTCTGACGGCAGCCTCGTTTTTCATCCCGGCTTCAATAGCAGCTCTAGAGTTTTCAATAACATTAACTAAAAAATCATTTATACGTTCTTTACTTCCAGCAATTTTAGGAGATATTTTAACTCCAGCTAAACCAGTAAGTAGAGGGGGTCCACCACTTGATTCGCCATTAATTTGTCTATAAAAGGGAATATAGTCAGAGTTTTCCATCCACTGTTTACCCATTTTTGGGGTCAACACTTGGGTGTCTATCATGTATTTAACTAAACCTTGGTTGTAAACTTGGTAATCTTTAAATACTTGTTTAAACTCAGGATACTTTTTCTCAAGAGCGTCACCGCGAGCCAAATCTTCTTTGGTAAATAGCTGCTCTTGATAAGAAACTTCTCCTGTTTTAGGATCTATTTTTTGTTGTAATCTTTTTGATCTTCTTGTAGCGGCATAAAACTGAAAAGCTTGGAAAACAAATCCTGTGTCATCCTTGTAGTCCATCAATGGTTTCAATAAAGGAATAAGACCTTTAACCTCTACCCCATCTCTATCTTTGGACTGAACTAAGGTAGCTCCTTTAGTTAAAACAGGAACCCCTCTTTTAAATGATTGAGCTGTAACACCGGCAGAAAAATCTGACATAACAGCGCCTGCTATTGCACTTACCTCTGCTCTTAAAACATCCAAGCCTTCTGGTAATTCTTTAGCCGCTTTAAGCATTAACCTTTCAATGCCCTCGTACTGATTAATAAACTGTTGTCTTACTCTTCCAAATATATCGTTTATAGGCTCTGGGCTTATAGCAGTAGCTATTTTTTGTGGCAGTGTTTGTATGTTTTGAGCAACTGTAGTTCTATTTATTGCATCAACAGTATCTTGCCCCAAACTATCAGAAACATCACTTGCAAAAGAATATCTTACGTTTTGCTTTTTGCCAAACTCAGGGTTTTTTGCAAGAATCAAACCGCCAACCTGAATCACTTCATCTGCTGTTAATACAGGCTTTTGATTATGCCTTGTGTAAAAATAAGAATGTCTTCTTGGATCAAAACCTACCTGAACCCATTTCTTTTCATCTAAAGGATTTCCTTCAGAGTCAAAGTGTTTCCTCATTATTGTATTTGCTTCTTTAACAATAGAAGAGTCTCTAAATTTGTCTAAACGATTTATTTCTTTATTTGCAGGGTCAAACTTTAGTAAATCTTGTTTTTTAATAGGAGGATTCACCACAAATCCATTATATGTAGCAAATGGAACCTTGCCTGAAGTTTTACCTGATCCTATTCTAAAAGCAATTTCTTCTATTGGGTCCGTTAAAACAAATTCAACTCTTCTTTTTGGGTTGTTTTTAGTAAATAAATCCTTTGTGTCTAACTGCATATTTTTTGCCCCTTGTATTTTTATTACAGGGGTATATGCTATCGTTGTTCCCGGTTTTGCCGTTATTGTTGGCTCATGCAAGGTTATGGCATACTTGTTATATTTCATAAAGTATGGAACATCTTGTCTTACTGATGTAGGAGTCCCATCTGGAACCATCCTTGAAGAGCTGGCTTTTTCTTTTTGATTCGGTCTAAGACCAAATACTAAATCTTCAACAGTTGCCGCATCAGGCACTTCCGTATAGTTTTTGATTGGTTTAACTCTGTTTAAAATCTTTTCATAAGCTAAAATAGCTTCTTTAGTTGTAGCCTGATCCATACCAGACGCTTGTCTAGCTATTATTGCATCTTGTAACTCTGCTATTTTTTCATTGTTATTAAATTCTTTTTCATCTCTTTTGTTTAAAAATGGATTAAACCCTGAAGCTATCTCATCTTTGTTTAAACGATCATAGTTAACCAAACGTCTTTTGTAATCATCTTCTAAATTACCAACTAATGCGCCTACTTTACTTTTTAATTGAGGATTTTTACGTTCAAAAGGTTTTATTTTTTTGTCTAAATTATCAATTGCTCTGTTAGCTGCTGTGAGAAAAGGATTAGAAGAATCCACGCCAGTATCAGCTCTATAGAAATCTTCTCTTGCTAATGATATGACTGACCGTATTATGTTATTTGTAAGGTCTATCGGACTCGCAGCGTTAAGCTCCTCTATATCGTCTTTATACAAAGCTGTTGCTTGTTTGATTACATCTGGAGTAATAGCACCTTTGTTTTTTTCATAATCAAAATTAATTCTTATTGGTTTCTGCCCTTCTGTGGCTTCAAAGCTATATCTAATATCAGCATTATTTTTATCAAAAGTACCAATGTTTCCAGAGGCAGATTTTAATTGTGTAGGACGATAAACTGCTAAATTCCTTTTCCCTCGCTCTTTAACATAATAAGAATCAAATCCCAATGACTTTATAGCTCTTTGAGTTGCTTTTTCCTCTATGTGTCTCCATCGTCCTTCAGTTAAAGAATCTTTAAAGAAAAAAGGATCAACCTCCCCTCTAAATGCGCCCGGAATCATATTGTCTTCTATATTGGCAAGATTTATTCTCGACATAACACTGTTAACGTGTTCTGGATTGTCATAATCAAAAGGGTTTCTTGCCTTAACATACAAAGGCATTATATTCATTTGACTTGGCAATTCTTTTCTTATTGTGTCTGTAAATAAATTTACCATTTCAGAACTAAAATTATCTTCTACTATTGAATTAGCAGCCCTTGCTGTTTTTGTTTTATAAAGCCTTTGAAGATATCTATTTTGCGCTCCCGCATCTTTCCATTGAGTTTGTTCTCTCATAAAACGCATATACGCAAGATCAAGATTATCTCTAGAAATAAATTTTTCTGCGTTTGTTATCATGTATTCAGAGGAAAGATCAGCGAAATCTTTAGCGAAATCTGGGTCGTCTGTGACAAAAATAGACTTGGCTGTTTTTGGTTTAAACGTGGAAATATCTGCTGCGGTACCGTGATACATAATCTTAGGAGATCCGTCTTCATTTACTATTTTGGAATCGCTAAACCATTGTTTAAACGCTGGAGTTTCATCAATAGCAAACTGAAACTTCTGCTGCGGTTGTATAGTTACAACTTGTTCTTTTGTTTCTTTGACGGGAAGAGGGACTTGTGACTGTGTTAAAACAGTAACGGTATCTCCATCTACTTTAGGATCGTAATGAACAAAAAAACCATCAGAGTTTTTAGCGGCAGTTGCCTCTTTTGATCCACTATCCTTATTTTTCAATCCTATTATTAAACCAGTGCCGCTATCTGTCTTAGGGTCCAAGAATCTAGCATCATAAACATCGCCATTAAATACTCTAAATGTCTTGCCTGTTTCCTCATCTTTGACAAAAGAAGGCATTTTGCTCTTGCTGGTAAATGCCATTGCTACGTTTTTGCCGTCATTTAACGCATTTCTCATCTTTTCCCAATCATTATGCTGACTAGAAATAATCTCTCCATTTACAATCTGTCTAATTCCTTGAGAGCTATAAGTAAGATGATGATTAACTGATACAGGATTTACTTTCTGACCCAGCTTAGTGTAATCGTAGAACATGACATCAGGATTTGCATCTATTATAGGCTTCCAAAACTTACCAGAAAAATCACTTAATACGTTTAAACGCACTGCGGGAGTTTTATTTTGTTTTTTAGCTCTAATTGCAAATAAATTTATTTCTTTAGCTAGAGTAATAATCATGGCTTCAGGATTGACTACTAAAGCTTCAGTTTTTAAATACTGAGCCAATCTTCCTGCCGCTCTTAGCGAGCCTTTTCCTCCGAATATTTTGTTACCACCTGCCGTATCTCCTAGACATAAAGATTCACAGATAGCAGAGAAAGGACAAGTTTTAAGTTTACCGCCATTTAAATTTTGTGCGGCAGCTAAAGATAAACCAAGACTCATAACACCGTCATTATTAACGATATTACCTTGTGCATCCCTCATGTCTACACCAAGTTTTTCTAAGTTTTCTTTATCTTTATCGTTTGTTTTATCAAGCTTTCCGTTAGATTTTAATAACTTATTACCTTTAGTTTTTAAATTATGTTGCTCAAATAAAATAGATTGAGCATTTTTTATCATTACAGCTTGCTCTTTCTTAGTGGCACCATAATATTCTGTTAAAGCCTGCTCCATTCTTCTTATAGCTTTACCAAAAGTAAATCCTTCGTCTATACCCTCTGATCTTTTCTTTAAAATTCTCTGGAGTTGCATCTTGCCTTCTTTTCCAGACTTCATTTTAGATTTGAAGTAAGAGCCTTCTTGGGTTGGGATATAGAAATCTATTCTTCCGTCATCATATACCTCATCAATCTGAAGCAATGCTGGGTCAATTTCAATTAAAACAGAACCGCCATCTATCTTCTGATCCATGTTTCTGTTATCAAACTTTCTTTCAATAACCTGATCTTTATCGTCCAGTTTTTCTTCTACATTTATTTTTGATAAATTAGTTAAATAAACACCCCGTGTATTTTCATCAGGGACAATCTTTTTAACTTTTGCTATCTCTCTAGCATTTGCAGTAGTTGTATGATAATAAACTGTGACAGTGCCATTTTTGTTTAATTTTAGTCCTGTGTCAGGATCTGTTGGTCTATCTTCTTTAGGTTTTTTTACCGGAACTGATGGCTTGTCCTCATCTACTGTGAAAGAATATTTAGTGTCAATTTCTATACCGCCATGAGATAGATAAGGAACCATATCAAATTCCTCGTTATACTTAGTAGCCATCTCAATATCTTGTTTATCTGCCGCAAATGACATTCGCGTAAGAGATTCGCCTTCTCCTTTTTTGGTAGGAGTTACCTTGCCTTCATCAATATCAAAGAATATATCTTCGGGAGTTGTGTATCCTAATCCTCTAAGTGCATTACCTAGCTTTTCAAAAAATGTTTTTAATCTTTGAACAAGGTTTTTGACCATACCTACTGGTCTTCCGGCTAATCCTAATTTAGCACTACCGTCTAATAAAGCATCAAAGTGAGCAAAAGCTTCTGCAATAGCTTCTTCTTGAATTACTTCCATATTGCCGTTGTACACTTCGTAATACTTGTCATACAAAGAGCGACCTTCAGTGGTTATTTTTCTATTTTTTAAAAATACATCTATCCATAGTTCATCTGCTTTTTTGGTTAATATCTTCCATTGAGCATCAGTAAAAGCACCCATTTCTTTTAATGCATGAATACCTTCGTGACGTAAAGTACGCATTGGAGACTTAGACTGTAAGGATATTGAAATTAAGTCTTTTGTATATTTTCCGTTTTCACCTTTTGCATAATCAGTATCTAATACAGAAAGTATCTTTAAGCCCACTCCTTCCAAACCAATCTTTTTCAGACCGGGCAGTAATTTTTTCTTTAATGCATCTACATCTGCTTGTATAGCTTGAATCTCTTCTGGGGCTAAACCTGTTTGCTCTTTCGGTGTAACCGTAAAAGGGCTTTCCACTGGTTGCCCAGCACGTTTTCTTAATGATCTTTTTGCTACTTTTCTAAAGAATTCTGGGTATTGTCTAGCTTCTACTCTGTTTTCTAAGTACTGGTTGCTATAAACATAATCCCCATTAGGTCTTTTAAGATTAAAAGCAAACTCAAAAGCAGCTTGTTGAGTATTAAAGTTTCCAAGCGATTTACCATCATCTCCAAGTAATACAAAAGAACTTTCTGTTGGCTTTCCTTTTGCTCTTACTTGTACTCTATCCTTGCTTTCAAGAGATTTTTTCTTTGTTGTTTGTTTTTCTATCTCTTTATCAGCTTCTCTTATTTCTTTAGACTTTAAAGCTTTTCTTTTTTCCCATGTTTCAGTAGTTTCTTTTTCTTTTTGCCCCAAGTCTATTTGTTTTTGAGCTGCTAATTTTTTTCTTTCTTGAGTTTTAATAACAGCTTCTGTATTTTTTATAACGCCAGAAGTGTTTTTTTGTAGCTGTTCTGCTCTTTTATCTGCTTCTGCTTGAGTTTTAAACTCAGCCTCTTTCTTTCCATTTACAGTTACTTCAAAGAAACTTTTTGAATCATCTTTTGATACAGTTCTTTGTGGCTTAACATTGGGCATATCAAGCAAGTCAGGGGACGCTTCTTCTTTGCCCTTAACAAAGAATCTTTTAGTTAAAACATTATTAACTTTTTCTTGTTGCTCTCTGATTTCGCCTTCTCTTATTGTTTTGTTTAATAAGGCTGTAGCATCTTTAGTGTTTGTTAACTTAGTTGCCTTACTTATATCAGAGATGATTTGCTCTACAGATATATTTGGATTATTTTCTATGGAGCTACGAACTGTGTTTAAACCACTTTCATACTGACTTTCTGAGAATCTTGATGCATTCGTTGCGGTTGGAAGAATTGTATTTGGCTCAAGGTTTAATACAGCTCTATAAAGAGCTTTTAGTTTTACTGGGCTTGCAGATTCTATACCACCCGAACCTATGGTTCTTTCTATAAAAGACTTAAATCCATTACTGCTTGGAGATATATTTTTCTCTTCAGCTTTGTCAAAAATATCCTGTATGGTTATTTCTTCAGTTAAATTTAAATCACCAAATGATTCTTGCGCCTTAGATATAACAAGTCTATCAATAATCGCGTCAGCAAATGTTCCGGCTTCTGACTCTAATTGTCTAACATTTGGGGGTCCAACTATCTCTCCAAGAGATGAAGGCAAAGTTAAGTTTTCATCTTCTATAAAACTTTTTAAGCTTTCTCTTTGATCTACAACATCTTCTATAGAAAAAGATTCTAGAGCAGGCTTTCCTTCTTTAACTCTTGATTTATTAAACAAATCAAATAAGTTGTACTCTTTGGTTTGATTATCGTTAGTTTGAAACTCTTGATTTAAAGAGTCTTTAGTAAATTTAGAAAGCGGCTCTAAAACAGTTTTAGGTACCGTTTCTGTGTTGATATCTGTTTCCGTTAGAGGGTCATATCCTAACAACAAAGGCTCTTCTAACTTTTTGTCTTCTTCTACTTTTGTGTCTTTTGCTTTTAATTGCTCATTTGCTGCTTTTAATTTTGCTTGTTCCTGTAGAGACCTCATCTCATCCGACTGCGCGGTAAGCTTACTATAAGTACCAGCAGCTCCTCCTAAAGGACCACCAACCAAAGCGGCTCCATAACCTGCTCTCATATACTCTGTTATTGCTTCTTCACTTAATAAGTCTAGCCCTGCCTGTTCTCTTTCTAATGCTTGTTGTGCTATTTCAGTTGCACCTTCAATTGCAGTACCGCCTATTCCACCTTTTAAAGCAGAGGTAAGAAATCCTGCTTTAGCCCTAGCTTTAGCAGTTTTCTCTAATTGCTGTAAATCTTTTAGTGTTGTGCCGTCAATATAAGACTTGGCATCTTTTCCAAGAAGACCAGAAAATATTTTTCTTCCTATTTTAGGAGCTAATAAAGCATATTCTGCCGCTGTTCCTGCCGCAGCAGCACCTAAAGCATTGGCTTTGTCTACATCTATTTCTCTTCCTGCTTGTATATCTTCTATAGCTTGTCGTTCTTGATTGCTACCAAATAATTGCAAAAATACTGGAACAGACGCACCTGCAATACCGCCAATAAATGCTCCTGCTGGACCTCCTAATGCTGCTCCACCAATCGCTCCAGCTCTAGCACCCACTCCTATAGAGGCAAAGTTTGCCGCTTGTTCTGCCAAAGCAGATGGTATTTGTTTTATAAATTCAACACTTGCTGGTAATAAACCATCCTCTTCATATATCTCTTTGGTTTTATCAAAATCTACACCAGAAGTATATCTTGCTCCATACTCTCGTTGTCTTAATAAGCCTCTTCTTGCGGCTTCATCTGGATCAGAAACCAGACCTTCTAAGCCAGTTCTTATGCCAGAGTAAAGACCAAATGCCCCAGCTTTAAGTGAACTTTCCTCTGGAGCAGGAAACTCATCAGGTAACTTTGTCCTTAGAATAGTTAAAAGCTCATCTTTTTTGTAGTTGTCTGGTACACCAGTAACTACTTTTCCTGATGGCAGTTCTAAATCATATGGCATAGTTAGCTACTACTCATCAAAGCTTGATCTTCTGGAGAAAGAATCCCTATAGAACCAAAAGGTATTTGCTGACTTGCCAAAGGAGGTAAACCTCGGTTATTCATTCTAGCAAGTGCTACTTGTGAAAGCCTATTTATCTCAGCTTCCAATGCTTCTTTATAAGCTAGAGAACTTTCATCAAAGTCTTTTAGTCTTTGAGCTACATTCACTTTAGCAGTTGACTCTATTTTCTGTATATCACCAAAACTTAGTCTTTTAGGTTTTAAACCAGCAGTACTATAATATTCTGCTTGTGCAAGATCCTTCGTTATATCGGCTTCTGTTTGAGAAATTTGTAATTGCATATTTACATCACTAACAAACGCTGCCTTTTCATCTTTCAGCCTGTTTATACCAGTTTCGAGAGTTCTTTGCGCTCTATCATATTTAGCTAATCCAGCTTTTTCTTTATTCTGTTGAAATAAATTCTCTGATTCTGCAAAAGCAATTTTTGACTTTAATACATCTTTTTTAGCCTCTAATATTTCTTTTCTGCCTTCTGTGTAAGCATCTTGAAACCCTTCTAAGCCTTCTCCTAACCATTTTAAGTTTCTTCCGCCTTTGGCTTGTAGAATCTTTGCTCCTGCTTTAATTAAAGCATCGTTTATATTGTCAAATTTTCTTTGCTTAATATTTGCTTCATCTTTCTTTATTTCTTCTTCCAAGAATCTTAACGGATTGTCATATTTCTTTTGATACTCTTCCTCGCCTTCAGCTTTTAAATCCTCAAAACTTTTTGCCCCACTGTATGCATCTCTAATTTTTTGATCTAGAGCATTTATAGCTTTAAATTGAGAAGAAAATTTGCCTTTTATATCTGAGGATGAGTCATTTCCAGAAGGCTTTCCTATTTCTTGTATCTCTGATTCTATGCCTGCCAAGTCTTTTTTGTCTTTTTCAACTGACTGTTCTGTTTGATCTATAATACTTCTCTCTGCGAGAAACTTATCTCCAATTTTTGGATCTTGTTTTCTAATAGCATCAGCGATTTGTTTTTGACTCTCTGGGTCTTTTAAAACATTTTCTTTGGCTCTTGCAACAGCCTCTGGGGAACTTCTTCTAGGGTCTCTTGCAGAAGGTGTAACTTGATATATTCCCTCATTATCCCCTCTTATGTCTCTAAGTCTTTCTCTTCTTTTTTCTGTAAACTTTTTTTGTGCCTCTGGGTCGGGTGAAAAATAAGACTCAATACCCTCTTTAACAACCATAGGAACATTTAATACACCCCTGCCAAATTTTTTAATATTCTCTATTGTTCCGGGTATAACTGTATCTTCAATGTCTTTTTGAAACTGCGACTGCGGTCCGACAAATTTTTCTCTTTGATCTGTTGGTCCATACACCTTTTTTCCGTTAACCATTATATAAGGTCTGTCGCCCTCGTAAAAAATTTCTGCCTGCCCAACAGGTTTGCCATATACCGCCCCTGAAGTCATATTCATCATGTCGTATATATCACCACCCTTTTGAAAAGCTACTAATCCACCTTCTGCCATCATGGCTGGTTGCTGTTGCGGCATAGGTTTTTGCGGCATTTGTGGCATAGGTTGTTTTGGCGCTCCCATTCCAGCTACATCTCTTGCAGACAAACTTTGTGCAGCCTGCGGAAGAGCGTTTAAACCTGCTAAATCTTCTACAACTGTAGTTGTTGGCTTTTCTTTTTGAACTGCCTCGCGCATTCTTTTTCTTCGGCTAAGTTCAGAAACTACCAAATAAGCTGGATATGCACCTGTAGGCTCTTGAACTTCTTCAACCAAAAAGTTATCAGGTACGTCTTTTAATTGTTCAGATAAAGTGACTAAGTTCATGATGGTTGTGATAATCCTCTATACATTGCGTAAGCTGGAAGACCTGTTCCAACAATTTGTTGCAAAGCTGTTTGAGGCGCTTCATACATTGCTGTTCCACCTCGCAGAGCAGATGTTCCTCTTAATAAATCAGACATAAAGCCAAGATCTTTGTAAGGCATTTCGGCTTTCTCTTGGAACATTTTTCTTTGTTCATCTAGAATTTGCTGCTGAAGTTGTCTTTCTCCTCCAGATACTCCTAGCTTCATTTGTTCCATAGCCATTTCTTGCTGGGCTTGTGCTTGAGCATTTCTAGAAGCCATTTCTGCTTGTTGAGCAGCGGCTCTTTGATTGGCTAATTGAGCTTGCATATCTCTTTGTGAGTTATCTAATGCTATTTTTAATGCTTGATTTGCGTTTAAACCTTGTGTTTGTAACTCGGCTGCCTGATTTTGAACAGCGGCTTGTTGTTCATTTGATAGATTTTGCATTGCAACCTTTAGTCCCACATCTGTTTTCATTGCCTCTCTTTGCATATCAGCAGCACGATCTCTTTCAAATTGCTGCGCTGCAAACTCCAATCCTTTTTGAGAACCAGTGGCTTGTATCTGAGCTAAATTTTCTGCTAAAGCTTTTTCTCTTTCTAGTCCGGCTAAAGTTTGTCTAGCTCCACCATATGTTCCTTGTCTAGCCGAAGCAAGATTTGTTACTAATTGAGCTTTTTGTTGATCCTCTATAGCTTTTTGTTTTTGAATATCAGTGACACCTTGTTGGTATTGGTCAGCATACTTCTGTCTTTCAGCAGCATCAAATTGTCTAGCTGCACCTAAACCACCTGTATAAGCTGATGTTTGACCTGTCATCTCAGGGGCAACAGCTTGCCCCAGACCAGAAATGGGTGTTGCAGATACTTGTTCATATTGATAATCAGCGGCATCTTGAAAGCCTTGTGGAGCTTTCATATCTAAAAGTCTTTTTCTTGCGGCTAATTCATCAGGAGTAAAACCCGCTATTCTTACACCAGCTACTTGAAGTTTTTCTCTTTGTTTGTTTATATCTGGAGCATCACCGTAACCAAAGATTCTATCTTCAAATTTCCTTGATGCAGCGTTAGGGTCTTCTTCAACAATCGTTCTGCCTTGATCATCTTTACCAAACTTAGCGCCAAAAGAAGAAGCCATGCCTCTTCCTAGCAAATCCTCCATATAAGGTTTTGCATACTCTGGAACTGTTATGTTTGATACTTGACTTGGCTGACCTCCACCTTTAGACATTATTAACTCCTATTTATAGTGGTAATTCAAATGTGTTAAACAATGATTTATGACCATCATTTTTAAATATTTTTGCCCATCCCAATCTTCCAACAGCTTCTAATGAATCGCAGTTGTTATCTTTAGCCCATTTTTTTAGCAAATCAAGCATAATATCTTTCCACTTGTCAAAATCTTCTCCACCACAAAAAGTCATAGAGCAACATTTTTTCCTTGGGTAAATAAC
>CAACVD010000225.1_pt1 | contig 26966 bp, 30 predicted proteins | sample 2381771 | NCBI WGS metagenome assembly CAACVD01 (sample SAMEA5211965, study PRJEB30684) | marine metagenome | biome: Marine; feature: Epipelagic; material: Water | collected 2015-10-15 | depth 15 m
TCCACACGGCCCGAGTATGGGGGAATAGAATGTATAAATATTTAGATATACCAGGTTGGTTTAATATGCACGACGCATATTCTAACATCATGAAATACACAGATGACGGACAAACTATAGTAGAGATAGGATGTTTTGCAGGCAGGTCCACAAGATATTTAATGGACGGATTAGACTATACAGGTAAACACAACGTCAAAGTTCACGTTATAGATACTTTTGAAGGTTCTGGTATGGAGCATGCGGCAGTAAATTGTGATACCATGTACGACGATTTCATGAGAAATTTAGACGATTATATTCAAGACGAAAGAGTGATTGTCTATCGGTCAAGGTCAGATAACCCTGATTTAATTAAGTCTTTTGAGGATAAATCAGTAGCTGCCGTTATTGTCGATGGCGCTCATACTTTAGAGGCCGTGCAGGGAGACGTTTATAATTGGTGGCCCAAGGTAATGGAAGGTGGCATTATGGTAGGGGATGATGTAAGGTTGGATTCAGTAAAGCAGGGTTGTTACAAAGGACTAGCTAAACATGGAATTAATACAGTCACACAAGTTTATGGAGAAGAGGGATGGTTCGCAAGGATAAATCACCCAGACTCCGACAAACTAGGGAACCAACTCAAACTCATCCCAGGAAAAAACTCTATGAAGTTAGATGGCTAGACGCCTATGAAAAAGAAAGTGGTTGGCATACGTTAAGTGACGCTCTTAAAATTAGACCACCCGAAGTTCTCTCTGTCGGATATGTTCTGGCAGAGACAGAAGAATATATAATCTTAGCAGCTGATATTGGTTCGGATAAAATGGACAATGACGTTGGTCGAGTGCAGGTGATCCCCGGTCAGTGGTTGTTGAGCAAAAAGGAAATATTATGAAACCAGATTTAAGAGTTCTTTCACTAGGGGCAGGAGTCCAATCAAGTGCGTTAGCGTTGATGATTGAAAAGGGAGAGATACCCATGGTCGATTGTGCGATATTTGCTGACACAGGAGCAGAGCCAGAGAAAGTTTATGAATGGTTAGAATATATTAAATCGCAAGTATCTTACCCTGTTCATGTCGTTCAATGGAGAAACCTTAAAGACGATTTGTATGCTGCAGCTAGAGGAGAGTACAAAGGATTCACCGCACCGTTTCACACTCGTAACAGAGAGACAGGTAAAAAAGGAATCTTAATGAGGCAGTGTACCCATGATTATAAAATCATGCCTGTGATTAGAAAAATTAGAGAGCTGCTCGGTCTAAAAAAAGGACAAAAGGTTAAGCCTGGAACTCGTGTTGAACAAATTATGGGTATATCTTGGGATGAGATTCAAAGACAAAAAATAAATAGACTACCTTACATCACTAATATTTATCCTTTAATTGAAACACAAATGAGACGACACAACTGTATTAATTGGATGGAGAATAATGGATATCCAAAGCCTCCTCGGAGCGCTTGTACTTTCTGTCCGTTTAGATCAAACATGGAATGGAAGGCAATAAAAGAGAATCCTAAAGAGTGGAAAGAAGTTTTAGAGATGGATGAAATGATTAGAGATCAAGAAAAATTTAAGAAAAATAAAGACGGGTCTAAAAAATTTAATGATGATTTATTCCTCCATGCTTCAGCCAAACCTCTAAAAGATGTTGATCTTCGCAGTGCAGAAGAGAAGGGGCAATACTCCCTGCTCGACGAATGTGAAGGTATGTGTGGAATTTGAACATAGAAATACAAGAGACTTCGGCAGCCGTCGCTTGTAAATTAAACGAAATCTGGCACTCAAGACTACCTCAACTTCATCCTAGTAATGTATGGAGATCTAAAAAATATATTTGTTTTTTATTTACGATGGATCAAGCAGTTGTCGGTGTCGGCATCTGGTCTTCCCCGGTAGCTCGTATGCTGAGTAATAAAATATTACTAGAACTCAGGAGACTAGCTCTGAGCAAACATTGTCCTAAGAATACAGCAACCTATGTCATGGCTAGAATGACTAAGAAAATCAAAGAAAAGTTCCCTGAGATAGAAAAATTAATATCATACCAAGACACAGAAGTGCATCTGGGAACTATTTATAAGGCAGCTAATTGGACCCCTGCAAACACTAGCGATGGTGGAGAATGGTCAAGAAAGTCAAGAGGCAGAGCCAAAGCACAAACAGCTGTACCAAAAGTACGGTGGGAATATTCTTTAAAAAAAGTCAAGTAATTTATTTTAATTTTTATGTAGATATTGACTTTCAAAGTTTGATATACTAGAAGTTCTCATGAAAAATTACGAAGTAGATAAGAAAAACCTAACAGAATTTGAGCTCAGAAATCTCCTGATAGCTTCATTACAAAATAAGATATCTAAACTAAAGTCTAATCCAACTGTGGTCGAAAAGCCTTCGGCTCAACAATAAAAGCCTTATCTAGCATAGAATCAACTTGGTCTAATAAGTTATCCCAATCCTCTTCCAGATAGCCATTCACTACCCCATCAGAAAAAGTCACCAAGACTTTACCTACTGTATCTTTCAATACCGGGTCGTACACTTGCTGTCTTTGGACAGCTAGTACGATTTTTGTTTTTATATCGTTCAACATAGCGTTGTCCTTGTAAAAGCGGGAGATCGAAACAGGGTAAATACTCCCGCTCTTATGGATATTTATATAGATTTTGTGGATAAAATGATACTAAAAAGTCAAGTAAATTTTTAGTACCCGCCTCGGCTGAAAGGAGGCCAAAATATACAAAAAGCCGACCAAGGCGGGTTTTTTATACGTTGCACTTTGGTGTTCATCTCCAAAGTGTATGGTCAACGTACAAAACTTTTTAAACCGAGGGGTAGTTATTCGTAGGGATATGAGTGATACCCCTCGGTCGTTCATGCGAGAGCAAGATAGATCTCATCCATCTGCTTGGGAGGTAGACTTTAGAGATATTACTGATTCTCGCTATCAGTAATCAAGAGAAAGGGTATGGGACTCGATTATCTTGCGGAGATAAAACCATACCCCTTCTCCTCATTACTGAGGAGCAGCTATACTGCTTTCCTGTTTTCTTTCTTCCATTCTTTTTCAACTAACTGTGAAACAATACCAGAAATTTTTTTATCAGTTCCTGCCATTTGTTTTAATTTTGCGTGAGTTTCTACTCTCACAATAATAGATTTGTACCTAGTGGTATCTGTCATCATTTATCTCCTCTGACATAATCATCAACAATACTTAAAAAATCTTCGGCTTCTGTCTTCAACAAATAAAAATCTGTTTCTTGGTGTTCTTTCTTTAATTGTTGAAAGCCCGGCATCTCTGCCGCTGCTTCTATAGCCATAACAGCTTCCTCAATTTTTGCGTAAAGATCTGCAAGTTCAATTTGTTTTTCTAAATAAAATGCTCCTGTTTTACTCATCTTCTACCTTTCTATTTATATATGTAATATTATATAGGAAGTCCTACTGTAATGTCAACCCATTTGGTAAATCTATTTCAGAAACTATTGCGTTTCTTGCGGCTTCCATAAGAGGATCTGTGGGCAAATCACAATCTTTATAGCCCTGCTTGATCGTCTGGAAATATCCTTCTGAAGGAGGGTAAACTCCATACTTATCTACCATGGTGTAAAACATTATCTTTTGAGGTACAAATTTTTCCATACTGTCGTACCACCTAAAGTGATATTTCTTAGTGTAAAGATTTGGATAGCCTTCGTACCTATCTAGTGCTCTTTCACAATCTTCTGTGATTGTAAATAAGGCTCCTTTGACTGAGCCTTCCTTAGAACGTTGCACATCTGCAACACTTCTAAATACCAATTCATATCCAGGTAACTCAAAAGTATCTACATACCTTGCCTTGGGGCACCTCATCTTCATATGCTCGTGATTCATATTGGAACCATAAGCAAAGTAATATTTTATTTTTTCTTCTTTTTGCTTTCTATTAACCATTCTTTTAATGTTTCTCCTAATGATTGTGAGGCTAAGTCAATTTTATTTCGTAGACTAGCTACGATATTATCATCAACTGTACCTTCACATATTATATCTATGTAGGTCACGTTATTCTTTTGACCTATTCTGTGTGCTCTATCTTCTGATTGTATTCTTTTCTCTAAATCATAATTGTTAGAGTAATATACAACAGTATGAGCAGCTGTTAGTGTTAATCCATAACCACCTGTTTGTTGGTTGGCTACGAAAAAACGAACAGGACTTTGTGGGTCCTGAAAACTTTTTACTATTTCTTGCCTGTCTTGATCTTTGGTATCGCCAAAGTAAGTGGCAACACTATCTTCACCAAACTTCTTTTTTAAATTCTTTTCAATCTCAAAAATAGAATAACGATAGTTTGCCCAGATAATTACTTTGCCCTCTGTCTCATCTAATACATTCAACAACTCATCCATTCTATTGTTCTTCAATGGTACCGGGGGTTGTCCGTTGTCCGTGGGCAGGTAGCCACAAGTAATCTGATGAAGTCGAAGAAGCATTGTCATTGTATTTGTAACTGACAAAGTATTATTGTTCAGTTGCGTAATGGCAAAAGTTTCTAAGTCATTGTAGGCTTTTTCCTGTTCTTTCGTCAATTCTACATGTCGGGGACTATAAACCTTCGACGGCAAATCTAAGCAATCTTCTTTCAAAACTCTAAAAGAAAAGAATGCGAGCTTACGAGACAACTCATCTAAGTTTCTAAAACCAACGACGTGATTAAAAGAATGAGTAGAAGAGTGACGCTTTACTTCGATTGCATATCTAGATTTGTACGCCCAATAAGAACTGAAACCTAGTAGATCCTCATCAAGAAAAGCACACTGAGAATATAAATCCATAGGATTTTTAGTGACAGGAGACCCGGTCAATATTCTTCTATACTTCGCTAGCTTTGCAACTCTTACAATATTTTTTGTGCGCCCTGCACTTTGTGTTTTGATCGTGGTGCTTTCATCCACGGCAACTAAACTACTTGTCGATAATAAATATCTTTCTAAAAATTGTGCAGCAGGCTTACTAGATAGAGCCTCAACATTCATCAAGAAAATATCTAAGCCATCAAAAGTTTCAGATAACTTATCAATATTTTTTTTATCTTCTTTGTTACGAGAACTCGGTGCAACCCAGGTTGTCACTCTAGTTTTGATATGCTCTGGTAAGTGTGCAGGTATTTCTAATCTTTCCCAGTTGCGATACACACCTTTGGGTGCGATGATCACCGCTGCATTAATCTTTCCTGCGTCATACAACATGGCAATATTATCTATCAATACTTTTGATTTGCCTGTCCCCATTTCCATGAAGTAGGCAAAATTTGTTTTGTCCCAACTACAACCTAATGCTTGTAATTGATGGACAAATGGCTTTGTCTTAAAATTCGGATACATATTTTTAAACTTTCTAAGTTCTTTATATGGGATAAACTATATTGTTGTCAAGTCTTTTTTACTACAAAATGTAGTTAAGTATAATCTATCTGCTTTCATTAGCTCGTAGGTTTGCCCAGCAGCTATTGCACATTCTTGTAGAGTATCAAAGGGTGTAGGCATTATTTCTTGAATGCAGGTGTCCTCTAAAGAAGTAAAAGGATCGTTTACACACAACCAGAGCATCATGAAATATTTCATACTTGAAATCTTATAATAATTAATTTAGTTATTATAGGTATAATTATAGAATGTTGTCACACCTAGATTTATTTAGTGGTATTGGCGGGTTTAGTTTAGGATTAGAATCTGCAGGCCTAGTAAAGACAGTTGCTTTTTGCGACTATGAAAAGTTTTGTCAAAAGGTTTTAAAAAAACACTGGCCACATGTACCAATCTATGGGGACGTTAAGGAGCTAACACATGAACGACTCAAAGCAGATGGAATTAATTCCATCGACATCATCACAGGAGGATACCCTTGCCAACCTTTCTCCGTCGCAGGTAGCCAAAAAGGTGAGCAAGATCCGAGACACGTCTGGCCAGAAATGTTTAGACTTATCCAAGAACTCAGGCCCGCTTTCGTTATTGGAGAAAACGTTAGTGGACATATTAAACTCGGTTTGGACACCGTGCTCGAGAACTTGGAGAGTGAAGGCTACAACGCAAGGACGTTTAGTATTTCAGCTGCTAGCATCGGTGCCAACCACAAAAGAGAACGAGTCTGGACCTTGGCCTACTCCAACGACAAAGGGATACGGGCACGCTTCGGAAGGTCAAACTATGATTATGAGAAGAAAGGTAGAGTCTGGAGTTTTGACAGAAGAGGAAGCGAGAGCGATGATGAATGGAGTGACTTTGCGTCCACCGAGAATGAAGCCTTGGATGTGGCCTACACCCAGAGTGAAGGGCGACGAGAACTTGGACACTTTGATAAAGAGAAAAGGAATACAGAAAGCAGTGCAACACAATCTCAAAGCAGCAGTTCAGATGTGGCCGACACCAACGGCAAACGAAGACGCTTGTGGGAGACCGGGAGCGAAGATGCAAAAGATGTTGGGCAATCATCCCGAGGTGAGGAAACCCTTGGATGGTGGGACGTTGAACCCGACGTGGGTCGAGTGGCTCATGGGGTATCCCAAAGGGTGGACAGACTTAAAGGACTAGGTAATGCAGTTGTACCGCAGATACCTTTTTTAATAGGATTAGCAATAAGAGAAATGATAGAGAATGAATAGAGTATACGTGACTACAAATACAAAGATGGCAAACGGAGGGTTTCGAGATATTTCTGACTGTGAAAGATTCGGTAAACCTATTGTCATGTTTGAGAACCCTAGACAAATTCAAGTTAATTCGTCTAGATTTATATTTTTATGTGAGCAAAAGTTAAAAGATTTTACGTCAGAGGACTTTTTATTATTGATGGGAGACCCTGTATTAATAGGGATTATCTGTGCAGTGGCATCAAAAAAAACAAATAATAAATTTAAGGTCTTGAAATGGGATAGAGAAACTGCTATATATATTCCTATAACAATAGAATTATAATGAGGTACTAATATGGGTCTATTAGATAAAGCTTATGAACAGTCTAAGATTAATTCATTAGATAGTTCAGAAGTAAAAGATGTTGGTGAAGCGTGCAACGAATTAGATAATGTTCGTCAAGCTATTACTGACAAAGAAGCTGAAATAAAAAAACTTAAAGATAGAGAGTATCAACTCGAGAATGAAGTGATACCAAGTTTCTTTGAGACGGCAGGTGTATCTGCAATTAGTTTGATGGACGGTAGTAAAGTTTCTATCAAAGATCAAACAAGAGCAAACATCACAAAAGATAACCAAGACTTTTGTTTTGATTGGTTAAAACAAAATGGTTTGGATGACATTATTAAAAATGATGTGGTGTTAACATTTGGTCGAGGACAAGATTCTGACGCAAGTAATCTTATAGGTGAACTACAAGATCGTGGTTTATATCCGAGCAATAAGAAGACTGTGCCGTGGAATACCTTAGCAAAAACAGTTGAAGAGATGATGGGAAAAGGATCAATGCCCTCAGATATTCAAGCTAAGTTCGGGGTTTACACCCAGAAAAAAGTAAAGATTGATCGAAAAAAATAAAACATAAGGAAAAATAAAAATGGAAAAAACAAAAGCTAACGGGGCTGTCACCGCAAAGACAGACAAGCTCCCTGCCATGAACATGGAAAACTTAGAAAAGTTCGCAGGGACAGGACTCGATACCATCACAACAGATGATATCGCAACGCCAAGATTAAAAGTCTTGGCACAAATGTCTCCAGAGTTAGAAGAAATTGACGGTGCAAAAGCTGGCATGATCTGTAATTCTGTGAGCAAAAAAATATACTCTGGGCAAGATGGTATATCTGTTGTTGTCTGTGGGTATGACAAAGTATGGTTGGAATGGCAAGACAGAGGTAAAGGTTCTTCTGCTCCTGTCAATATCTTTTCCCCCGTGGATAAACCAACTAACGCAGTACGTGGAGACGACGGAAAGTTCCGTCTTGAGAGCGGAAACTACTTAGAAGAATGTGCTAATTTTTATTGCCTTCTTCTTAACGGTGGTGTTGCCCCGGAACCTGCAATCATATCAATGAAAGCTACGCAGTTAAAAGCTGCTAGAAGTTGGGCTTATAGTTTGAAGAATGAATTTATTCAGAACCCTAAAACTAAAAAGCTTTTCTTGGCTCCTAGTTGGTATCGCATGTACACTCTAACTACAACGAAGCAATCTAATGACAAAGGTTCTTGGTATGGTTGGGTCGTGAACAAAGGCGATTTCTTAAATAGTGAGGACACATTCGATATGGCTGCTAACTTTAATGAGTCAGTTAGAAAAGGTATTGTTAAACCTAAGTATGACGACGAAGTTGATAGTTCTAGTTCGGATCAAGATACTCCGTTTTAATGAACGAGAGGGTCTCTAAATTCAAAGAGATCTTTTATGGTTTAGATCGTGCCTATGGTACGTTTACTCCTAAAGAGAGTCTCCGTGAGGATAATAAAGCTGAGGGTCAAACTTGGATCCGAAAGCTTCCCGTGGAAGATTCTCTTTGGGAAAACCATTTAGAAGGATCTTGGCCTAGTCTAGGTATATTTCCAATCAACGATGAAGATAAATGTCGTTGGGGGTGTATAGATGTAGACGAATATCCTTTAGACCATGTGTCTATCGCACAGAAACTTGCAAGCAAAAAGCTTCCGTTTATTGTAACCAAATCAAAAAGTGGTGGTGCTCATGTTTTTTTATTTTTTAAAGAATATGTATCGGCAGGTATTGTTCACCACAAAATAAAAGAACTAGCCTCTTTCATGGGACTAGGTCATTGCGAAGTATTTCCTAAACAAGAAAAATTATTACGTGAAGGTAACGAAAGCGACTGGGAGGTCGGTAGCTTTCTCAATATGCCTTATCATAATGGATTAGATCAAACAGATAGATATGCATTTGACGACAATGGTAACGTATTAAATCTTGATGGCTTTATAGCAGAGGTAGAAAAGAAATCTCTAACAGCTGATGAGCTAAAAAAATTATCTTTGAAAAAAGAAAACTCTGAGTTTGCAGATGCACCCTATTGTGTTGAAGCGTATCTTACAGAGAATGGCAAAGTTCAAAAAGGTAGTAGAGATAATTTTTTATTTCAATATGCAGTCTACGCAAAAAAGAAATACGGTGAAACATTTGAGGACGAAGTGCATAAGTTTCATCATGATTATTTTGAAGAGGCTCTACGTCCAAGAGAGATTGAAAAAATTATTAAGCAGGCAGATAAAAAAGATTGGGGCTATAAATGTAAAGATCAACCCATGTGTTCTTTTTGTAACAAGTCTAAATGTAGATTAAGAAAATTTGGTATAGGTGAGAGCAGTGTGATTACTGATGTTGGTAATGTAACTCAGTATGGAACTAATGATGACGCTATATATCACATTACAATTAATCAAGAGAGCACGCTCGTTTGCACAGTTGAAGAACTTTACGACCAACATAAGTTTAGAAAGAAGTGTTTAGTTAAAACTAAATCAATGCCTCCGATGATGTCTAGGAATGACTACGATGCTTTTGTTACTTCTCTGGTATCAAAGGCCATAGAAGTTAAGACAGATCAAGAGATGACACCAGAGGGTCAGTTTAAAATTATTTTATCAAAGTATATTTCTAATCAAGCAAACGCAGTAGACCTTGATGATATTCTCAGTGGTCAGTGTTTCGTGGACGATGGAGAAAACAAAGTGTTCTTTCGTATTGATCAGTTGCAGGAGTACATGAGAAATAGAAAGTATTCTGCTTTGACAACAAACCAAGTTGCAGTTTTTATTAGACAGTTAGGTGGCGACTGCACTAAAAGAAAATTAAATAATAAACCCGGTCAATTAGTTTGGTTCGTGGACAATGATAAGTTTAACACAATAGAAAGGATTGAGGCAGAAGAGCCTGTGCAAGAAACGGGGGACATCCCATTTTAAATCATGTTCATAAAATTATTGGGCCCCCTGGAACGGGGAAAACAACGACACTATTAAAGTATGTCGAGGATAATTTACAAAAAGATTTAGAACCAGATCGCATAGGTTATTTTTCTTTTACAAGGAAAGCTGCCAATGAAGCTATATTCAGAGCAGTCAATAAGTTTAAAATAGAAAGAAAAGAGTTCAAATGGTTTAGAACTTTACACTCTTTAGCCTATCAATTTTTAGGTTGCACTCACACAGATATTATACAAGATCAAGACTTCGAAGATTTTAAGAGAGAATTTGGAGTGGATATAGCAAGTTCAATAAACAGTAATGGAGGAGTTGTAGGTAGAGATCCAGATGGCATTCACCTTATAGATTTATACAGAGTAAAGAATACTTCTTTGTACGAGGAGTTTAAAAAAGCAGGGCACATACAAGGAGGCTTTGAAAGACTACAACGCATAGATAAAAACTATCGAATGTTTAAAAAAGAAAAAGGTATAAAAGATTACACAGATTTAATTACAGAGTTTAATAAAACTAAAGAGTCACCAAAGCTCGATGTAGTAATTGTAGATGAAGTACAAGATTTAAAAGCATCTGAGTGGGATATGGTTCATACCATGATAGATAAGGCAAAGGTTGTTTACTTAGCCGGGGATGATGATCAAGCTATATATGGTTGGAGCGGTGCAGAAGTATCAAAGTTAATCAACTTAAATTGTCACTTACAAGTTTTAAATCAATCGTATAGAATACCAAACAGTGTATTCGTTAGAGCAAATAGATTGATCAACAGAATAAAAAATAGAATTCCTAAAGAGTGGAGTCCTCGTGAAGATGAGGGGAATGTTTCTAATGTTGTATTCGAAAGATTAAACTTAAGAAAGAATGAGTGGCTTATTTTATGTAGGACTAATTATTATTTAAACGAGATAGCTGCAGATTTAAAAAGCAAAGGTTATTTATTTGAGAAGAATAATAAATTATCCATCAAAGATGATGTTTTAGTTGCTTATAATTGTTGGAGAAATTTACAAGAGGGCCACGAAGTATCTCTATCTGATGTAAGAACTATGTATCAATACATAAGATCAGGGGATAAAGGTATTTCCCGGGGTAAAAAGAAAATGCCGGGAGCAGATGAAGAGATTAAATATAGCTACGATACTCTTTCGACAGAGTGGGGGCTAAGGGTGGATATAAATACACCATGGCAGGTAGCTTTAAATGGTATCGCTGAGAATGAAGTCAACTACATGAGACAGATTTTAAAAAGAGGATACGACTTAGATAAAAGAGCAAGCATAAAACTATCTACTATTCATGGTGCAAAAGGTGGAGAGAGTCAGAATGTAGTTTTATTTTCTGATATATCTAAAAGAATTATTGATGAGATGTCTTACAATAGAGACGATGAGAGAAGAGTTTTTTACGTGGGAATGACAAGAGCAAAAGAAAATCTTTTTGTTGTGCCTTCTACTTCTCAATACGAATTTGAAGAGGTTCTTAGATGATATTCGAACAACAAATGGATTTGTTAAAAAAAGAAAACAAACCAGAGTGGACAAGACCAAAGTTTCCAGATGTGTCTGGCATCAAACAAGTTGCCGTAGATTTAGAAACATACGATCCAGAGATTAAAACTCTTGGTGGTGGGTGGGCAACGAACAAAGGTTTTGTTGTAGGTGTTGCTATATCTTTTGAAGGATTCGATGGATACTTTCCTGTAAGACATGAACGTGGAGGTAACTTCCCTGAGGAGGATGTAAAGAAGTGGCTTAGAAAATTATTCAAAGAGGACCCCATAGTTCTATGTCATAATGCAGTTTATGATTTAGGTTGGCTTAGACGTTGGGGTGTTGATTGCAATGTTACTAAAGTCTACGATACTTTGATAGCTGCTCCTCTTGTAGATGAAAATAGATTTAGTTATAGCTTAAATAATCTAGCAAAAGATTATTTAGGAGAAAGAAAGCAAGGAAATATTTTAGATGACTTTGGTAAGGAGCATGGATTCAAAGCAATAGAGAACATGCACTTAGTCCCGGTAGAGTACGTTGGGATATACGCAGAACAAGATACAAAGTTAACTTATAAGTTGTGGGAAGTTCTTAGGGTAGAGATACAAAAGCAAGGACTGACTGATGTGTTTAATTTAGAAACAGATCTACTGCGATTACTTTTGGAGATGAGATGGAAAGGTGTTCGTGTTGATCTTGACCGGGCTGAGAAAACAAAAAAGTTTTTTAAGTTAGAAGAAGAAAAAATTTACAATAATATAAAAAAAGAAACAGGGATAAAGATTGATGCTTCTGATATCTATACAGCTGCCTCTTTACAAAAGGTTTTTGATAAGCTCGGAGAGAAGTACGAGTACACTGAAAAAAATAAACAGGCTAAGATAAGTAACGAAGCTATGAAGATAAGTGAGAATCCTTTGATTCAATCAATATCTGTGGCTAGAGAATATAATAAAGCACACACAACTTTCATTGACTCCATTTTAAAACACAATGTGGACGGCAGGATTCATGCTGAGATTAATCAACTCAAAGGAGAGTTTGGTGGCACTGTCAGTGGTCGGTTGTCCATGAACAATCCTAACTTGCAACAGGTCCCTTCTCGTAATGAAATCATTGGTCCTAAGATTAGATCTTTGTTCTTGCCTGAGGAGGGAGAAAAGTGGGTTTCTCTCGATTATTCGCAACAAGAGCCTAGATTGCTCGTTCACTACGCAAAAAAACACGATTTAGAGGGCGCTGAGACCCTAATTAAGTTCTTCCATGAAGGAAAGGACTTCCATCAAGTAACTGCTGATATGGCGCAAATATCAAGGAAAGAAGCCAAAACTATAGGATTAGGTCTTATGTATGGCATGGGTATAGCGAAACTTGCTAACTCCTTAGATATTAGTCAAGATAAGGCAAAAGCTCTGAAGAAAAAGTACAATGACAATGTAAATTTTTTAAACAATATAATTGTTCGTGCAACTAGATACACAGAACAAAATGGATATATCAATACTCTGCTCGGTCGTAGATGTCGTTTCGATTTATGGGAGAACAAAGACTTCCATGATAAGAGAATGATGAATCATGAAAACGCTAAGAAGACTTGGGCGTGGAATGAAATGAAAAGAGCAGGTACCTATCGTGCATTGAATAGGTTAATACAAGGTTCAGCAGCAGATCAAACCAAAAAAGCCATGGTTGATTTGTGGAGTATTTGTAAGGTTACTCCAATGATTCAAATACATGACGAGCTTAACATCTCCGTAGCCAATGAGACCCAGGTAAAAGAGATTAAACAGATAATGGAATCTGCTGTTGAACTACATGTGCCCGTCAAGTGCGAGGCTAAAATAGGAACCAATTGGGGAGAAATAAAATGAGAGTTACTTATCAAAGTGGTGAAGTTTATTTAAGTATGACCAAAGAAGAGGCAGATCATATTCATGAGAATAAAGGTAAGCCTGTGCCAATAGGAGTTAGAACATTAAAAATTTTACATGAAGATGTATCTAATTGTGTTAAGGCGCATTGGTCAAATGTTGAAGTATGGGAAGCCGTAGAAGAACACCTGCGTTCTCAAAAAGACACAACTAAAAAATAAAAATAGTTATATGTTCTTTTGAAATAGGAGAACATTATGACAGAGATACTAAAAAAAATAGGTAATTTTTTTACCTTAGAACACGATGCTGACAAAGCAGTCAGGCATTGGTTACAGACTGAGTACAAACAAGATTGGCAATCCGCCTACACTCAGTTTAAACAATCTGGTACATTACCAAACCACGTTAGAAGAACGCTTTAAGTGTTCGCTACAATTTCAGCTAGGGATTCACAACGCTTCGGTGTCTGTGAATGCCACCTGGAATCCTGCATTTCAGCCGCTGCCGTTTTATAATCTTTAACTCTCAGAGCTTTCCAAAATTTTTTGAACTTAGATACACCTGTTGTCCCCAGCTGAAACACCATTTCCAGAACGACCTCTGCTACGTGTTGAGGCAAATCGTGACCAACATTATCTTCTATCAACATGTCGGCTCCTGCCGCCGCTCTGTTTAAGTCCATTTCAAATATCTCTAATATTTCTTCCATGGGTATTTCTACCCCTTCGGCAAATCTTTCCTCTTCAAAGTGTCTTACGAGGTGGCCTATGCCCACAGTTTTTTTGCCTAAACTGTCTAAGTATACGGAAGTCCTTAGGCCTTCATGGTCCTGTACCCGTGCTCGAAGTTCGTCTGTAAGTTTAATCATTAGAAACCTCCTATGCCCCAATGCTTTTCATGTTCGTCTTTGTTTTGCTTTTGTTTTCTTTTTTTGCGCTTCGATGAATTTCCTGTAAACCCCTGCAGCTTTTGTTTTGCCAGCAACCCTAGCTCTCTGCTCCATAGCGATAGCAGCTTGAGTTTTATGAGCATGTTTTCTACCGCTTCCACGAATTTTAGACACGCTCTTTCTAGCTGATGCTTCATTTTTAAAACCAAGTCCTTTAATTGTTCCTTTAGGATTCTCATCTGTATATAAATCAGAATGTAACTTAGACTTTCTAGGTTGTCCAGATTTTCTTGGGATACGTTTCATTATCCTTTTGAAGCGATAATACCGCCATACATTTTTTTATCCATCAAGCCACCTTCAGCCACTAAGGCTAGGTATTGTTGTGCTATGTCTGGTTTGTTTTCAAACTGAATAACTCTTCTTAAAAGTTCATCTTCTTCACCGGGGTCAACAGTATCTCCCACACCTTGCTTTACAAAGTTTACATAATTGTCAAAGGAATCTGGGTTGTCTACACGAGGAGAAAACTCTCCTATAATTTTATCAACGTTGCCACCATATCTTTCTGTCTTAATAGCTAAATCATTCTTAGCTGCCATTATCCCTGTCTGAGCATCAGGAAATATAGCAAAACCATTACCATAAGTTTCTCCTGTGGTCCCTGCTTGTCCTACATCCATTAAGTTTACAGGGTTGTTAAACTCAGTTACTGAAGATTGTGCGTTTTCTAACATATCTGTCATACTACCAGATTGATCAGTAGGCATAATTAGTCCCCCTCCTGGTCTTCCTCCCGGTTCGTTTGGTAATCCTGATCCACTAGTCGTTGATCCTGTTTCCACTTCCACATCTCCAGTAAATTCACCAGACAAAATCTGTTGAGTAACTTGATTAACTGTTGATTGAATTTGAAGATCATTAAATCCTTGATCTTTTAATGCTTTTTTTAAATCTCCAATGGTAGAATTTTGCCCCGGTATCTTTGTACTATCAGATAAAGGTTCTTGTGTTGACGGATCATCCACAGATAAAATACCTGATTTTTCTAAATCTCTTTTAAAATCACCAGACTCTACATAGCCAGGTTCTTCGATTTTTATTTTAGGAACTGGTAAACTAAAACCTCCTGTACCGAACAAATCACTTGGTTGTTCATCAAATCCAGATCCAGATCCTATTGCAGGGATACCCATTGCGTCTTGTGCTGTGCTTTCTAAACCTAGAGCAGCTTTGTCTGCGTCTATTAGTAATTGTCTAGAATTATTTTGTTCTTCAATTATTGGTATCTTGTTGGCGTTTGGATACTTATCTGGGTTTTCAAATATTTCTTTTTGAACGTCATTGAGCTTATCATAATCTTTATTAAATTTATCTGCTATTGTACTTACAATTCCCATTAAACCTAATTTACCTTGATTAAACTTAACAGCTGCGTCTTGTAAAAATCTTTCAGTTCCTCTACCAAAATCGGCTGCGATCTCTCCTACAGTAGGGCCATATTTATTAGCCACTTCTCTTCTATAATCTGCAAACTCCTGACCAAGAGGATCTCTTTTTTGAGTTAAGCCAGAGACTATGCCTCCACTTGTAGTCTTAACTTCTTTTAAATTTTCTTTTCTAAATCTATCTTCTAAATTATCTTGTATTCTTCTTTTATCTAATCTTTGATTGGATATTCTATCATCCCCTTTAAAAAACCTATCACGAGTTTGCTCTCTTTCAACTTGAAGCGCCCTCGACGGATTACCTCGAAACACTTCGCCAGCTATATTTCTAAATCTATTTTCTCTTGGAGGGGCCATTATGTATTCCTTTGATTAGCTATCTCTTGTAAAATTGGGTCATCGCCTATTAATGTATCACGTGCCAAAGGAGAATCAAGGTTTTGTGTTGGTGTTGCCGTGATTACCCTACCTGCCGTACTAATAGGTTGGGTCGTGGTCGGTGGTGCAGTAGGCGTAATCTCTGTTTGTTTGAATCCTTCTGGTATGACAAAGGTCGAATCAAAATCACCATCTTCAACATTAATTTTCATATTATTTTTTCTAATTTTCATAATCTCTGGGTACGCTAGGTTAAATGGATTAACTATATCTCTACCTAGTTCTTGTCGTAGTTCTCTAAAGTTTTGATTAAATGCCTGTCTCACACCATCTCCTGGAGTATAGGGTAAATATCTTCCTGTAATTATAGATTGTCTTTCGGCTTTTGTGACACGACCTAGTTCTTTTAAAACTTTTCCTCTTTTAGCTCCTAACAATAATGCGTCTTTGTACAGGTTATGCATTTCTTTAAAATTTTGAAATCTTACTCTCTCCGCTTTGATGTATTGTTGCACTATTTCTTCAGGAGAAATGAGACCACCTTTTAATACATCACCAACGAATGACGCTCTTGCACTATCATTCTTTTTATTAAAATCAGTAACGATAAAAGGCATTGCTTTTATAGGATCAGCTTCAATCGCTCTAAATCCAAAGATACCTCCAACCTCATCACTCATATCAAAAACTTGTCCATACTTATCTGGTCGCTTATCAGTCAAACCAAAAGTTCCTGCTTTAAATAATCTATTTATTTGGCTCACTGAACCGGGAGCGAATGTTTCCAAAACATGCATTCCTCCCTTATAAATTTTTTCCCCTGTAGAATCTCCTGCTCTAAATACTTGTCGACCATCTCTTGATCTTCCATTTCGTGCTACAATATCTGCAAAAGCTTCAAAGAAAATAGACTCTGAAATAAAAGGTTTTGATAGTTCATAAAAACTTGTAGCTCCTGCATCTAATAAATATTTATTCAAACTCTCTCCTGTTTGTTGTCCTTTAGCTGCTTCATTTAAAATTGTATTAACAGGTCTAACTAATGTGTCGTATGGAAAGATATAACTTAAATCCATATATTTTACTTTACCTGTTTCTTCATCTCTACTGACAGGCATCAACAAACCATTGGTTGACCAAGAGGGAACAAAACTTCTAAGCGCTCTCATCTCATCATCAGTCATGTTAGCTAATGACTTACCAAACTCTACTAAACCTGCAGGGACAACTGCTGCTGTTGTGGCAACACCTGCTAATCTTCGAAGTCCTGTTTGTTTAAACCCCTCTACTTGTAGTTCTCTAAGTCCTCTTTGTATTGTATTGTACCCTGTTCTTATAATTTCAGCAGGGAAAGCTACAAAGGTACCTAGAGGTAATCTTCTAAGTGTTTTAATAAACTCACCTACATATTCATAGTTAGGAATATTATGTTTGGTGATTTGAGAGGCCATGTTTTCATAGAAAGTTTCTAATAATTTATCTCCTTCTAATCGAACACCCCCAGTCATATTTAAAAATTTACCATCAGGACTTATATCCACCACTCTATCAAAAATAGGATCATTTCTAGTCACCTTTCTACCAAGTAGTTTACTGTAAGCCGCAAGATTTTTAGGGTCAAAGATATTGTCTGCTGTTACTCCTAATGTATTAAAGTTATTTTTGACTGATATTAATTCTGCTTCGAAATTAAAATTTTTCCATAGATTATCTTCAGCAAGATATGCTCGTCTTGCTTTATCTGCTAATTTAGAAACGCTGGTTAAAGTTTTATTCATACCTTCATTAAAGTTACCTGTGTAAAAATCTGTTCCTACATCTTTAGCTAATCTATCTGCTTCTCCTGCCACGGGGTTCGTGCCATTAATTCCTAAACGAGCGTTTCTTAATCTTCTTGCTTTATCTACTGCGCTGTTGCCCGTGACATCTTTAAAAGCTGCTTTAAAAAGTCTCGCTGTTTGAGCAGGGTTTTGAAACAAAATATTACCATTCATAGTGGTAAACAAAGCTGCCGATATCACGTTTCGAATATGAGTAAAAGGAGAGTAAATAGTTTTAGCTTGTTGAGATAAACTTTTTGGTATTAACACCATCCACTTGTATAGGTTGTTTAAAGTGTTATCTGCCAGAGCTTGATCGCCACTATTAATTGCATCCGCTACAGCTTTGAAAGTAAACTTACCATCCAATACACTAGGGACAATGTCTGCGTTATTCGTTTTTATAGGAACTATGTCGCCATCTTTTAGAAAAACATTTTTATATTGCGGTAAATTTTTTACTGCAGTGATGGCCTCCTGCATTGAGTCAAAAAACAAATCACTTTTAACTCCTCTACCTTGTCCTCTTATAGGACTAGGTCTTAGAGTGTCTTGATAAAGTTTGTTGTGAGTTTGAAGTTGAGCCATAATCTGTGCTTGCTTCGAGTTTGTATTAGCGACATTGTAAAAAGGATCTTCTATCTCGCCTAATAATTCTTTGATAACTGGGTTTTTTAGAGTTCTTTCTTTAAATACTCCTTCGTCTAAATCTATTTTTGCTTCATCTTTTAATAGCTTTTTGAAACCTACCATACCTACATCAGGCTTTTCAAACAAACTTCTACCTCTAGTGCTTACTATTAACTCTACTGCCTCTCTAGCTTTTTGTGGAGCGGTATTTTCAAAGTAATCTTTACCCATGCGATCTAGTTCTTCGTCAATAGCTTTTTGTTTACTTATATTTCTTTCTCTTTCAATTAAAGGATCTCGCCTTGAAGTCATAGGTTGCTTTTGACGTTGCGCTGCTCTTCTTTCTACTGCGTCTACAGCAGCTTTTTTTGTTCGTTCACTATTTTTCCAAGCCTGAGTTATAGCAGTTCTGTATACTCTCTCTGCTTTCCCTATTATCTCTGCTGTAGGTTTAAACTCTCCACTAGAAAATAGTTTATTTACTAGTCCTTTTTCTGTTTTAAATATTTTATATTCTCTGTTCATGTATTTACCCAATTGACTGGAGAATGTGTCGCTTAATTCTTCGAGCGTTGTTTTTATTTGTTCCACATTTTGTAATTCTTTTTTAGGTAAGCTAGCCTCATCAAGAACATCTTTAGCTTCTTTAATTAGAGGCTTCAAAAAAGACTCGTTAAGCCTTAAAGAATTTAAATCTATTTGATATCTACTTTCATATAATAAATTTTCTAATTGTGTTATGTCATCGTCAGTTGCTTTTAAAGTATTTCTCATGTAGTCGTGAAGTCTTTGTCTTTTTTGAAAAGCAGGATTATTAACTTCAAACTCTCTGCCTCTAGCATTAACTTTTGTTTTTACCCTTGGAATTGAATAAGATGTGTTCGCTGCAGGGCCATCAATAATAAGACCTTTTTCATCGACTACAAAATCTGATTTTTTGAAGTCACCAAAATCTTTTAATCTTTGATCTATTAGCTTTGTAAATTTAGAGAATACTTCTTGTTTATCTCCCCCTGCAACTTTTAAACCTTGCTTTGCAATTTTCTCTGCAAGTTGTCCTAAATCTTCACTTATTTGTTGCGATTTTAAAACAAATGTAGTTGCTGCTTGATCGCCATCCTTTAAAATATTAAAAGCTCTGCCCCCTAGAACACCATCAGATGTAAGTTTATTTAACCCTCCACCTATTTTACTTTGAAGAGGGCTACGGTCAAATTGTCTAGCTAAAGGTGTTTGTTTTACAGCTTTTGATATACCAGAAATTGTAGCTCCAAGACCTGCACCAATAGCTCCACTCTCTACTGCAAACTTAAAACGATTAGTAAATTTTCTAAAAGCCTCATCTCTACCCTCTAACCCTTCTTTTTTATTTGTTTCTGTAGGGCCTCCAATAGTGTCTCCGATTGTTCCAAAGTCCTCGGTATACGCCAAACCTTCACCAACAGTTGATCCTAGTAATCCTCCGCCACCAATTTTTAATTTACTTTTTAAATCTAATTTAAATAAATCTTTATCAATATCTTTTCTTTCTCTTAAAGTTCTTCCAACAATATTTTTATCAGCGTACTGCCCTGCTCTTTTTGCATTAACTGCTTTTCGAGCGAGACCTGCACCTATTCTATAACCTGCGACTCCCGGTATACCTAATTGTATAAGGCCCTCAGTTAGTTTCCCTGTCAAACTTTGTTCTGCTATTTCCTCAAAGGGATTTAATTTATCAAAAAACTCTTCGACACCCGTGGCTGTATCTGTGTCTAATCCTAAATCAATAAGTTCTGCTCCTAAGGAAACAAAACCTTCTGGTATTTTTAAAGCACCTGATGCTATGCCTGCAAAGAAAGATTTTAAAAAACCGGGGGACTTATCTTCTTTTGATTCATCTTCTTCGTTTAAAAAATTTTTTATTTTTACTTCAGCCTCTTGTTGAGAAAGGCCGTCTTTTAGTTCAAACTTTTCGCCTTGATATTCATAGATGGCCATGATCTAGCCTCTCTACGTTGCTCTTTTTACTTCGGGATCAGGTTTAGTAAACATAGGTGTGCCGAAGTCTTGTTCAATAGCCTTGTTGGCTTTATCTCTTGCTTCATCTCCAGCACCTAGTTCTGCTTCATAGAATCTTAGATACTCTTTGTATGCTTCATTTTTCATTTCAGCAACAGTCTTACCTGTTTTTTGAGCAAATACTTTCTCTGCTTTTTCTAAAGCTTTTTCTCTACTAAATCCCTCATTAACATAATCTTGAACCAGTTGACCAAAATTTCCAACTTTTTGAGTTCTAGCCATTTCATCCTCTGCACCTTTGATCGCTAGCATGTCTATTGCTCTTTCATCTTTCAATGACTCTCTACCTAAAGCTGCAAAAGTTTGTAATGGATCTTTAGCTGACTTGGCTATTTTTTCTGCAAAGTTGCCTCCTCTAGCAGATGCTAAGTTCAAACCAAATTGTGCTAATTGAAGTAGCCCTTGTTGTTTTAATCCCTCTTTAGGATCGCCTAAAATTTGTTTGTATAAATCAGACCTTTCTCTTACTAGGCCTTCTAATTCTGATAGTCTATTTTTTTCAGGACCAAGAGGATCTCTTTTATTTTCTTCCTCCTCTATTTTTTCTTTTATTTCAATATCCTGCCCTGGTCCTTCTTGTGTTAGTAGGGTTTCTTTTACCTTTTCAGTGTCTCCTGTTTTAAGAGCCTCTGAAAGATCTTCTGGCACTGGAGTGGCTTTATCTTCCACTGCTTTAACTTCTTTTTGTTCTTGAACTAATTGACTTTTTAAATTAGCTAACTCGGCTTTGTCGGCAGAAGCGTCTATTCCGTTTGCTTCTTTATATGCAATTGTTTTTTCTAATAAAGCTATTTGATCTTCAAGATTAGAAGCAGTGGAGAAGAATTGTCCTTTTTTCATTGCTTCTTGTTTAGCTTCTGTATCGAGCATTCCCGTTGTGGCTTCGTCAAATTTTTGTTGTACATTAATTGGTTGAGTAAAATTCTCTGAAAAATCACGTTTATTAGCGTCTCCGCCATTTGAAAATCTCTGAACTATACCACCATTAGCAAAAGCTGGGAGACCATACTGACGTAATTGGTCCATGGTTGGTCGTCGTTGAAACAAGGGTCTGTCTAAGATAGCCATTATCCTAGTAACGAGCTGATACCGCCCGTTCCTCCTAAGGCTCCCAAGGTGCTAAGACCTGCGATACCTAAACCTGCAACTTGTTGAAATAAAGATGGGGCAGGTTGTTGTGTGTATTGAACTTGTGAAGAAGGCACACCTCGTAAAACGTCAGATGCAAATCCTACTCTTCTAAATGGTTCTTGTTGTCTAGCTAGTTCTGTTCTTCTAGCTGCTTCTATTTCGTTTTGTGCTTGTTGTTGTTGAACACCACCAACGCTTAATAATCTGTTAATATCAACTCCACCTAATCTTTGCCCGGCTTCACCTAATCCAACTTGTGCTTGACCTGCTTGTAGTGTTTGCACTCCAAGTTGTCCTAACTGTTGTGCAGTTCTTTGTTGTGCTTGTTGTGCTTGTAAAAAGTTTCGTGATAGATCTTCAAAAATTCTTTGTGATTTTACCTGTGCTAAGTTTCTAGCTTCCTCTGCTTCACGAACACCGAATCTTGAACCACCAAAGGCTCCTGCAGCTACAGCTTGTGCAGCGGTTCGTTGTCCTTGAATGGCTGCCTGTCTATCAAGTTCAGCTAATGCTTGTTGTGTAACTTGCTGAGAATAAGGATTCATAAATGTAGATATCTGAGAAGGATCTAAGTTTTGAACGCCTGCTCCAATAGCACCTAACCCTGCTCCGACAGTTGTTGATGCCGCGTCTAAAAAAGGTTGATAAGCGCCTAAGCCCTCTTGAGCTTTAGTAACGGCTGTTTCTTGTGCTTGAGTTAAAGGGGCAACTTGTTGTGCAGGAACTGTTTGAGGAACACCTGCTAGTCCTCTAATTCTTAATAAATATTGTTCATCAGTTTCTTCTGGTAGTTTAGGAGGTGGAGTTTCTCCTGGTGCTAAAGGCACACCAAAAGTGGTAGCTAATAATTGTTCTGCCCTATCTTCAATAAAAGGGGCTTGCCTTGACATTACGACTTGATCTACCATTATGCTACCTTCTTTTCGAGTTTACTCATCATGTCGTACATTTGCTTTGCGCCTCTACGACGTTGTTCAATCTTATCAGTTTTTTTAGCACCCTTCAATGCGCCTAAACCTCTTACTGCTTTTGCAGTCATAACAAACTCACCATCACTTAACATAGCAGGGATGTCATCAGATTTTTCTGTGCCGGGGCCAGAGATTTGTCCTGTCTTTCTAGGAAACCCTCCGTCTTTTAAACTTCTATATGTTGGTGCTGAAGCACCGTAAGATCCTGTTGCAGGATCAAAAAAACTTACACCTGGTTTACTTGCATCTAAAGGAGCAATACTACCTGGTTCTACTGCATCAGGTATAGCTACTCCCTCTTCTTCATCTTCCATTGCACTTAACGCTCCAACAGCTCCTAGTCCTAATGCACCTGCGGTTAATGGATTGTTTTTAATAAACTGCCCTGCTTGAGCTAATAAACCTGGTTGTGCTGCAGCAGATGTTGCTGCCTGCTTAACTGCATTTGCTTCCATTTGTGCGGCTAAAGCTGCATTTGAAGTTGGGGCAGATGCCGCCGCTGTGGTTGCTGCCTGTCCGCCTAGTCCTGTTACAGTGCCAACACTAGATCCAAGAGCAGCTAATCCTTGACCACCGACTAATCCCACGCTACCTCCCAAGGCTCCTAAACCATAACCCATCAAAGCAGATGTAGCTATGTTTGCGGGCTTGTCTCCTCTAACTGCTGATCCTATTCCTGCACCAATAGAAGCACCAACTGGCCCTGCAACTGCAAAACCTATTGCTCCTGTTATTGCGGGTAGGATCTTCTTAAACATTTTACTCCTCGCCTGTAGCTGCACCACTAAATAAGTTAGGTGCTATTACACTAACATCTCTTCTGATGTCTGCCTCTGTTGTGTCTGTTTCTGGATTGTCAATATCTGCCTGACATTCCTCATGTGAGTTATACTCTTGCCCTGTCTTAATATTAGTGACAGTTGTCTCTACTTTAGCACTATATACAGGGACTTGTTTACCGTCTATCGTATCATAACGTAGTAGAACGGGTTCATCTACAATTTTTGCCATAATATAGTTTTATAGTCGAAAAGCTATGAAATCAATAGTTATATCGCAAAGCCTATGTTGCCAGATATTGATATCCTATATTCATCAGAAGTATAAAATGGGTAAACAATATGATTTAATTTAGCAGGGAATAAAGCTATCTTGCCTTCCCATTCTTTATCTACACATATATCGTGTTGCATTACTTCGCCCATTTGATCGCTCATTATAAAAGCAAAATGTCCTGCTTTTATTTGATCTTCTTTCATGTCTGGAAATCTAGCATACTCATCTTTTTTAGTAAAAGGTACTTTGTGCCAAATAACAAAACTAAAAATACCATCATGTGTGTGCATTGGATTAAACTCACATTTCTTTTGAAAATTAACCCAAGTATTAAAAAGTCTTAATGTAAATTCTTTTTGATTTGTGAGGCTACCTAGATAAGCAAATTTGTGAGGGTGTCTGGTTTTCCACTCTTTTATAAGTATGTCTAACATAGGCCATATTATTGGTTTCGCATCAGGTATCATAAATTCATTCTTAATGTTCCCAGCTAAATCATGATTTGCTTTTATGGTGTGTTTCTTATTTATGATCTCATCTAATTTTTCAGAGATCTCTTTTGGAACTTTTCCCATTACATACATTATAGTTGTTGTTTTACCTCCAACAATGATACCTCTATCATTGCTCTTGATGCAGCGTTAGCTTGTACTTTCATAGCGTCTCCTTCTTGGTATACCATACTTGTATTTATAGTGTTTGTGTTACTTGCAGAAACATCTACCTGAAATATTTGCAAATCTGCACTACCATTATTATGATCAATGTTCAAAGTCACAGCGGAAGATCCATCGTAGTTGTGAACATTTATAGTTTTCACTATAAAAGTAGAAACAGGGACAGGAGGTGATGCTGCAACATTAGCAGTTGGTACAGTAAACACTGTCGTAAGATCTGTTGTCGTTACGTTTGTTATGAATCTTTTAAATACGTCAGCCATTACTAAAAAACCAACTTCTTCTTGTTGACTCCTCTTGTGTATCTTGAGTATAGGAACTGTTTAGTTGCTGGATAAGATCCTCTAATTGTCTTATTAGCTCGGCAGACTGTTGTGCATCATACTCAGGTCTAGGATCAGGAAATCTTGTTATGGTTAATTTTGCCATTATCTTCTACCGTCGGGTTGTATATCAAAACGTTGTGTGCCTAGTCTCCACGCTGTGTTTGTTGTATTAGAAACTACGTTTACTGTGAACTCTCTACCTCTACCACGAAGACTTACAAAATTTGTATTGTCTTGAAACGTAACAGTCTTTGTTACACTTGTGCTATTATTTGGATAATTTTTAAATTCAAGTTTAGCGTTTAATGTACCCTCTTGTTCCTCTATATCTGGTATCAGTTTGGATACAAAAGCGAACTCGTTACCCTCACCAATTTGAACAACACCTGATTTTACAAAAGCTGTTATAGCCGCACCATCACCATTATTGCCAACTTCATGTGAAAATACTTGTGTAGCACCGTCAGTCAAACCTAAGATCACTTCATTGTTTGCTGTTGTTGAGGTTAAGTATTCAGTCGCTACAGGGTTATCATACACCTCTCTATCCATCCAAGTAGTTCTTGATAATGTACCTGTCCACCATGTGCCCTCTAAATAGTTATAAGCTACGATAGCGTTTATTTGATCTGACCCTGTTCTTGGATAAAACCACATTATTTCATTAAACTCACCATTGTGACCGGCAAATGCGTTTTCAGCTCCTGTAACATTAAGATTGTTAAAAATAAATTGTTCCACGGTGCACGGTAGTTTCTTAACAGAACCGTCAAATAGAAAGAAGGAATCTTGCGACATCCAATAACTAACACCGTTAATATCTACGCCCGCATGACTACCCACTATTCCACAGTTTTGGCCCAACTGTCTTAAACCAAAAGTAAATGGTGGACCTATAAATTGTAGAGAGTGTAAAGAAGTATCAGTCCATACAAGTATCTGACCTCTTGATCGTTCTGCAGCCACGATTCGTGATCCGTCTGCTATTCTTAGAGAACCTGCAGTATTTTCTGCTGTAGGTTGATAAGTATTTATATCCTCTTGACTAGAAAATCTAATTAACAAATCATCTTGTGCATTAGTTCCACCTATGGTTGGCTGTGTGCCCATAAATAATAAATGTCTATCTGGTGTTGATACTAAACTTAATCTGGATTTTGTTGGTGCGTTAGTAATGGCTGCACATCTAGTAGATACGCCCGCTGATGTATCCCATCGAAAAGCTCCACCGTTAAGAGCAGTTGCAATAAGATCCTCACCAAAGTTATCAAGTGACCACTGCCTTGCTTCTAAAGTCACGTTGGATGTTGTGGATGGAGAGCCCCATCCTCCTGCACCATAACCATCTGTTCCCCATCCAAAAGCAGGAGTGGAAAACTCAGGACCTGGATTGATTTGATATTTCATATTACCTGTGCCACCGCCACTTGAAGTTGAACCTGATGCGGCACTAGTGTGTGTTACAACATATGCAGCTGTATTCACCACAGAAGTTACTTCAAACTCTTTGTTCATATCTAAACCATCAATGGCACTAAATGAATCAAAGGTAACAAAACTACCAGCTACAGCTTCATGGCCAGAGTCTGATACTAAAACTGATGTTGTAGCATTTGTAGTAAAAGGATTGGTTCTTGCCTGTGTTCTTCTTAAAGGTGTTATATCTGAAGCTAACCCCTCTTCTATAACATAGAGCTTTCTATCTGTTCCTATAGCGTTGTATCTTGTGCCATCAAGTGCCACCCAAGCGTGCATATCTCTAGCAACACCTACTAAGGTTGTATTAATAAATTTCTCCCAACCCTTTATTTTTTGAGCAGAACCTTGAAAAAAACGTACCATATCCCCATCAGTCCACTTACCCTGACCTGTATAGTCAGTGACTTCTTTATTAATACCGGGGGCGGGTCTGAAATTTACTAATGGCATGGCTTTAAAATAGTATATCTAGACTCATTTTTCTATATTAAAAGTTACTGTACCAACCAGTTACTATGTATTTTTCTTGAGTTTTACTGATAACACCACGATGAGTGTGGGTCCAATAAGATGGCCATATAACTGTCAATCCTTTTTGTGGTTTGATTTTTATGTCTTGATACAAAAACTCAGTGCCTCCTTCATCGGTAAGATCATTTAAAAAAGTCATGAAAACAAGGCATCTTTTTAAATGTCCCGGTTCTTCAAAATGCCACTTTTTAAAACCTCCTCCCGGTGGATACTTTTGTATGTAAATAAACTCCTTAATAGTAAATCTTTGTATCTCATTAAGCATGGGATATTTATCATGATAAAGAT
>CAACVD010000226.1_pt1 | contig 26908 bp, 46 predicted proteins | sample 2381771 | NCBI WGS metagenome assembly CAACVD01 (sample SAMEA5211965, study PRJEB30684) | marine metagenome | biome: Marine; feature: Epipelagic; material: Water | collected 2015-10-15 | depth 15 m
TGCACACATATTGGCTCTTGCTAACGGCAATTATGCAGCTCAGCCTAATAATCGCATTCTGTGGCATGTTAATTCATACACTACTGATAACAGCTGGCCTGACTATAAAGTCCAAACTACGTATTGGGACTGCGAAGGACCGGACTGGGTGACTGAAGATTCTGATAAAATGTTCTATGACATTGAAGAAAAATCTGATATAGAAAAATAAATTAACAATAATTCGTAGGCTAAGATACGTATTAGGAGGTCAAATGCGTTTATTTATAGTTCTATTGGTGTATCTTTTTTATGCAACAACAGCAAACACAGACGTCACACAATCAAATGTATCAGGGGGAAATACCTCAATTCAGGGAGGATACACAACTAGTACCACCTATGAATCTGGTTCAAGCTCTGCTTCTACTACCACTAACAATACTACTAGTAATATTCGTTCTGCCCCTAATACTGCTACAGCACCTGGGTTACCTCCATCTGGAATCGACGTTTGTTCAGTATCCGCATCAGCAGGAATCCAAACATTTGGTATCGGAATATCAGGTGGAAAAAGTTTCAGAGACGAAAACTGTGAAAGAATTAAATTAGCAAGAGAGTTATCTAATCAAGGTATGAAAGTTGCGTCAGTAGCTTTGTTATGTCAAGATCCAAGAGTATTTGAAGCAATGATACATGCAGGAACACCATGTCCATACATGGGTAAAATTGGTAAAGAAGCAACTGAACTTTGGGCTAAATACAATAAATTAAGACCTGATTATGATCAGTATGTAAAAGATCTAAAAGTAATAAAGGAAGCTGACAATGAAGAAATTGTTATTGAGTCTTTGCCTAAGTCTAATTCTAATAAGTAATTTAGCGTATGCTGACACTACTAACAATCTTGTTTCGCAAGACTTTACAACAGGTTGGACGAATACAGGCAATACTTACCATGGTTCTAATACAATTGCTGGTCACCATGACGGCACTGTTGAGTCTAATTCTGTTTCTTTAAATTCATTAGATATAAATAAAGAATCTTTAAATCAAGGTTTTAGTGTTACAGGATCAGCTGAAGTTTGGTTTTGGAATAACCAAACACAATCTGTAACTCAAACTATAAAAGCTGTTGATGATAATGGACAAATCATTACACAAAACAGAACTTTGTCAGGAACTTGTGCAACGTGGAATGGTTGTAGTTTTGGATCCATGACAGATACATTAATTATTGGTTCAAATTCACAACAAGATTATAATGTTAATTTAAAATATAGTTTTGATGTACCAGGAACATCACCAGCAGGTCATTTGGGTGCAGATCTTAGAAATCCTAGTCTTACAGTAGATTACACCTACGTATCACCATTAGATAACGCAACACAAACTGCATTGTTAGATTTAAACAATGATATTAAAGATGACTTAAAAGATATTGATAATTTTAGTTTTAAAGAAGAAATTATTATGGATACAAAGTCATTAGAAGAACCCCCACTAGAAATACTATCTTATTCGGACGGTGCAATGTTTGAAATGTATAAAGCACCGACTATGAAAGAAGAAATAAAAAAAGAAGAAACTATTGGGTTTACAGAGAAGGGGTCAAAGGAGGAGCCTTTTGAAACTTTTGTTCAGGAAAAGGAGAATCTTCAGGGACCAAAAACTGTGGAGGAGGAACCATCATCATTACGGGCTGAACGTTCACTGAACGAGGAAGAAGATACATCGACACAAACATCAACAGAAGAAGAACAAAAAACAGAAGCTGCAGCCGACAGCAAAAACAACGTTTCAGGTGAGAAAAAAGCGATTTCATTAGTCAAGACTATGGAGAAGATTGATGCACAAGTCAAGGATATTGGCAAAAATTTACAAATAAAAAATCTTGTCAAAATTAATGCAATGGTAGATAATAGTATTTTACTAGGTTATAATAAACCTTTTTATAAGGAGTTAAAAATATATGAGCGACAAATCGATATACAAGACAATAGAGTCATATATACAGCTAATCTCGAAACATACACGAGAGCAGATCCGATTTTTGTCCAAAGAAGCAAAATCATGGATATTCGACTTCAAAAAAAGAAACTCCGACAAGAACTAGAGGTATTAAAAAATGGCTGAAACAATTGAATGTAAAGAATGTAAACAAAAATTTGTGCCTATGAGTGAGCAACAAATATTTTGTAGTGACCAATGTAAACAAGAGGCACTTGCTAATCTTGACAAAGATAGTGACGAGTGTTTAAGTTGTCAGTAATGGAAAAATTAAAAAATCAATTAGCGGGGATCGCGGCTCTTGTTGGTGTCTTAGGTGCTATCGGAGCGGGGTTCGTGACTTATGGAGAAATGCAAGAGAAATTAAATTCACTTGCAGGACTAGATCTTAACCCATTACTTCAAGAAGTTGCAGATCAAAACGTTAAAATTGAAAAACAAAATCAAAAAATTGCAGTATTAGATAAAACCATTCAGGTTCTAGAATTAGAAATTCAAGAACTAAAAACTTCAAGCAAGAATCCATTAGCTAATTAAAATGCCTTTTGAATTGCCTAATATAAAAACGGCAATCGGATATTGTCCAGAATGTGGTGAAGAAGGTTTATTAGTTTCTTTAGTTGAAGATTATTATCGTTGTTCTAATTGTGGAGAAGATACCAAACAATATGTCAATGGACATATTAAATATATCAAACTCACCAAGGAGGACCAAGAATGGCTAAAAAATCAAAAACCTTTGGAGTAAATAACTACATTGGTAGAACTCGAAAGAAGCGTCCAGGACGTCATTCCAAATCACCAAATAAATCTGCAAAAAGATCTATGAAAAAATATAAGGGCCAAGGTAGATAGAGTTTACTCGCCCCGAAAGAAATCAGGACGAGCAAACAAAAGGTGTGAGAAGAGATCTTCTTTTTACGCTAAAATAAAAGTTATTGCAACCCTTGATTTTTTGATAGACAATCCCATATAATTACTATAAGAAAGTATAACAAAGGAGTGAAAAAATGGCAGACCCAAACAAATTTAAGTCAGTATCGGTACCGATTAAGACTTATCACATGCTAAATTTTTTAGCGAAAGGTATTATTGCACCTGCTGATTTAACTATCAGTAAAACAATAGAAGTTTTAGCAACAGAAAAATCTAAAAAACACGGATATAAAAATGGCCAAACAAGAGAAAGATAGATTAGGAAAAGCAATTTGTCCCCATTGTCATGGCAATGGTTATATTAAAATTAGTGTGCCTTCGTATTCAGAGGTACAACAATGTTCAACATGTAAAAGTGAAGGAGAGATCTATGTCGAAGAACCGAACGAAGAAACAGTCAAACTTGCGGGGCAAGTCCACTAAACCAAAAATAACAGGATATTATTTCGATGGTAAGAAAAGCTATACGATGTATGTTAAAGATAATCGATCATACATGTTGCAAGATAAGTAATTGGTGTTGGCAGAAATTATATGCAAAGAGACAACATCAAAGAAAAGATTAAAGGATGTAAGGCAGAAAATTATGCAGTGTATCATTTTCAAAATAAAGGATATTATGTGTTTAAATCATGTCAAACGAATGGTCCCATTGATCTTATTACCGTGGATCCTAGAAATTTCAGGATCACTTTTTATGATATCAAAACAAGGCGTTACCGTAGGGACGGTAGCAGAATCCATAGCAGCCCACGAAGTAAAAAAGGAAATATCAAAGTCATCTACTTTGAAAAAGAAAAAATTATTGAATCCAGAAAAAAGAAATCCAAATGATTAGTGAACAAGGTTTATTATTTCCAGAGTTAGATCCATATGAAACTAAAGTAAAGAATATTGATTATATTGATATTACTAAAGTTAAAATGCAAAAACATAAAAATCGAACTTATGATTATACTATGTTACCTAAAGATAAATATTATTTATTTAAAAGTGGTGGCATCAATAAATATATGGAAGAAGAAGGCAATTGTTTTCCATACATACAAAATAAAGAAACAGGTAAAGTTTATACTACAGGTGTATCTGAGTCTGTTGCATATCCAAAAGTTACTATAACCGAAAAAATAGATGGAAAAGGGATTGGATTTTTTTTTCATATTCATAGAATTGTTGCGGAAGCTTTTATTGAAAATGATATGCCAGAGTTAAAAACATTAGTTGATCACAAAGATGGAAATCGTTTTGATTATCGTGTACAAAATTTAAGATGGGTAACCGCATCACAAAATGCTGGAGTTTTAAGACCCAGACAATTAAGTTTTATAGAACAAGCAAGAATGAAAAATAATGATAACTAAAAAATATGAATATCCTGGAACAATTCGTGAAACTATTGGAGGCAAAAGGCATTATTCGGTTGGACAAGAAAAACTTCCTAGTGTCACCACCATTCTTCAAGCAACTCAGCCAGAAGAAAAAAGACAAGCTCTTCAAAGATGGAAGCAGCGTGTTGGTAGCACAGAGGCCGATCGTATCAAAAATTCTTCGGCTACCCGAGGAACAGCTATGCACAAGATTATTGAAAAACATATTCTCGGCGAAGGGTATGCAGATCTTACAGACACAGGGATTACGGCCAATCGAATGGCAAACACGATTATTGAGAAAGGTTTACCCAAATGGCATGCGTTCTACGGCACCGAGGTCACTCAGTATTATCCAGGATTGTATGCAGGTCAAAGTGACTTGGTTGGAGTGCATGGAAGCGATGATGCAATCGGAGATTTTAAACAAACTAACAAACCCAAGCATAAAGACTGGATTGAAGATTACCTCTTACAATTATCGGCCTACGCTATGGCTCACGATCAAGTTTACGGAACAAAAATTAACAAAGGTGTCATTATGATGTGTACGCCCGATTGTTATTATCAGGAATTCATTATCGAAAGTGGTGAATTAAAAAAATGGAAACATCAATGGTTGAGGAGGATCGATGAGTACTACAAGAATGTCAAATAAAGAAATCATGGATAAAGCAATAAGGCAATATCCAACTTTTTATGAAGATATGGAATCTTTAAATAAGCTATGTGAAGCTTATGATAAAGCAGAGAACGGTGAAACCAAATCTATGTGGAAGAAAAAATGGTATGAAATGGTTTCAATTATAGCTAGAAGAGCTGAAATTTGGAGAAAGACTTATGAGGATCAAATTAAAAAGAACAAAAAATTTGATGAGGATAAGGACTAATGTACGTTAAACATTTACAAGAATACTTGGATCAATTTACCAACGGGACCAAAGGTAATGCAATCTCTAACGCTGAGATATACATGGAAACCTCTACAGGTAAGTTGGAGAGAATTAGAAGGATAGAAGTCCAGGAATCTAATTTAATCGGTGTTCAAGGCTCGATTAGAATCGTTCTAAAGAGCGAAAACATGGATAGATTGGAGAGTCCTACTTTTAATAAAACGTAATGGATATTTCAAATACAGAGTATTTATTTTGGTATGTCTTTGTGATGATTGCTTTTTTTGTATATTTATGGTGGAATAATCTATTATAATCTGGTATAATCTTGTTAGTTTTTCATATTATCCCTTTAGTTGCTCCAGGGCTCATAGAGCCCTGGAGTTAATTCACTAATTTGTTTCTTCGTCCTCAGAATCGTCCTCCTCATCTTCATCTTCAAAATCTTCTTCGTCAGATTCGTTGATGCCCAATGATAAATCATCGATTTTAAATCCGTCTTCGTCTTGGATTTCGATTTTTCCTTCTTGGATTAAGTCGATAATCGATTTTTCTACGATTTCTTTGATTGTTTTAGTGTCCGCCATAAGAATTACCCCCTTTCCTATTCACGTTCCGCGAACCTACCACAGTTGTGAGTTTGTTGAATATGAATTATTTGCGACAAATGCATCGAGGAGCGTGGATCGTGGCTAAAATGAGGCAGATCTGCCGTATATAAGAGAAATATTGACCCCTGTTGTTTCATTTTTAACGAAGCATTTTTTTGAGTGGTGGTGGTGGTAGATTACTGTATTCGGCGCGCGGGGCATTTTTGTGTCAAAAAAAACGAATGCATAGGGGTCATTTTTCTACTATACAGAGCATATGAGAAAAAAGAAGGCAAAATACAGATCTTTACTGATTGATAAGAAAAGGTACTATTTCTATAAGATCCTTTGGCAAGATATCTTAGGTGACTCAGGTCATGCTGATTTTAATGAGTTCAGACATATGCAACCTGCGATTATGGAAACTTATGCTTATGTATTTCAGAAAGATAAAAAAGTTTTAAGAACGTTTGCTAGTTATGATACTAGCTCTGAATCTTTTTCAGATCGGAATGTGTTTCCTCTTGGATGTGTACTGAAGATGGAGAAGATTCCTCTGTAGATTCAACATCAATAATACCTTTGTGACTATCCATAATATCTTTCATTCTCTTTTCCAATTCTTCTTCTGACATGTTATCTAAATTCTTTGTAAGAATCATTTTTTGATCTACATACAATCCACCTGCTTTACCTCTAGCAACTTCTGCATTGATAGCTGCAGCCCAGGCACCTTTTTTTCTAGCATCTTCTCTTAGTTTTGCTAATTCAGTGACATGTTTTTCAAATGTAATACCATATTTTTCTTGGACCTCTGCTCTTAATTCACCAATGTATTGTACAACTAATGGAAAATATTTAGGATTTCTCATCTCAGCTGCTGCTTGTCTTGCTCTTGTTTTGTAACCTGCAGCATAAGCTGCTTCTGCTGGAGACATGCTTCCTTCGTTGTAAACTAGCAATTCTGCAAATTTTCTTTGTTGATCTGTAAGTGTTTTTTGTTGAGTCATGTTATTAATTTTAGTAGAAATTACTTGAATTGTAAATAGAGAGTTCCGGTGAAACCAGAGTCAAAATTTTGGAAAGAAGTTAAGAAAAATACCCCTGAAATACAGTGGACAAGACTCGAATCTTGGAGCAGTTATGGTGTACCAGATTTGTTGGGATACAATGATAAATGCGGTTTTTTCATGGTTGAGTTGAAGATTCAAAACGGTAATAAAATACACTTTTCACCTCATCAAATTATGTTTCATTCTACCAGAACGTATCGGAATTTTATCTTAGTCAAGACCCTCGCTCCCCGATCCGTAAAACTTTATGAGAGTGCCGCGATTCGCGAGCTTGTGAGCTTGAAAGCTTGCCCGCTTGCGCTCGACGACTGGACCGCGATTAGTGAAAAGCTTGTCGGCTTGTGAGCTTGCTCGCTCGTTCGCTCGTTCGCTCGTGAGCTTGAAGGTTCCCGGGTAGATGCTCGCAGGTTCCCTGAATACTAGCACCTACCCGGCAGCCTTCCTGCCTTTTAGTGGTTTGAGTAACAAACATTTTCAACTGACTTGTCCCAGCATTTACGGCAGCTGCCGCACTTGTTGCCCTGCTTCGGGGCCGGGCATGTTGCCAGCTCAGGATTGGTTGTTACCGTTGACGTGTTCGGCCATGACTTCACCGGCTGTTGGTCCACCATCTGGCCTGAAAATCTTATACATAGATTGCCGGGAGCTCTGTTTGCATATTTTTTTATCCAAGCTTCGCGCGTCGGGATCCAGTGTTTAATCTCAGGCGTTAACCTACAAACTTTAAAAATTTTGGCCAGGTGTTTTAAGTTTTGAACATCCCCTGAGTCGTGCCACCTGAACCACTTCACCTTTTTAGAATTAATTTGAGCTGCCATCGCTCGAACCCATCCGGGTTTGTTCAGGCTGTCCAGTCTGTTGTATTGCGCTGCTTTTACATTTTTAAATCTATACATACCCTTTAAAGCGTAACAATTGGCGCACACGCTGCCGGGCACCTTTGCCAGCTTCGCGCCGGTTTTGCATTCTTCAGCAGGTAGGCCGTAAGTATATCCAGGCATCTTGGACGGCGTGCCTAGGCTGCCGGTAATTTCTTTTGCTTCTTTTATTTTCATAATATCCTTTCTGTTATTATCTTTTATATAATAGATTATCCCATAATGTCAATAGCTTGTGAGCTTGCGAGCTTGTAAGCTTGCGGGCCCACCCTCCCACGGTTCCCGGGCCGCGCTCAGTCTCCCGCGCGCGGCCCGGTTTCCTGAAAGGAATTGATCAGCAGGGACGTATATCTATTTCCCATGGACCTACTGATCCCAGGTCCCGCTCATAGTCCGATACCGATGGTTCGACGAGCACGGGACCCAGGATCAGTTTAGAATAATTCTAAACTAGATCAGCCTTAATTCCTTCTATAATATCTTCAGCATATCTATGCTCTACCGCATAGCCATCACCGAAAGTCGGACAATTGGGATCAACTTTCTCTTCCCACCATTCCTTAGCCCAGTCCGTTACTGGTTTAAACAAGAACAACGAACCGTGATTTATTATTTTAAAATGATCTTGAGCCGTTCCTTTATATTTCATCGTCATACCTCGCTTTGTAGTTTCTGTATTCAACTTCCTCTATCGTTGCAATACAACCTATTATTCCTAATATCACTATTCCGAATAATGCAATTCCGAAAGCGACTAGCATCATTGTACTCATCTTCCACCTCCAAACAGTGCAAGATATACAACGCTTACCATGCAAAGCATGACAAACAATTTAACTAAAGTTATTTCCATATTTTTATCCTTTCTATTATTATCTTATATATTCCCATTGACAAATAATGTCAATAGTGTAAATTAAAAAAAGTTAATGACAACAAGAAAGGAAAACACTATGTCAAAACGATTAACACTAAACGCTGACAAACGATCAGCAATCGCAAGTGTATTTCAAAATTTTTGGGAAAATGAAGATAACCCAATTATGAAGAAATACTACGAGGCAAAAGAAAACTATGATGTAATTCGAGAGGCAACGAAAGGGCTAGTCGAAAACATTGTAAGACAACACCAACCCCAAGAAGATGTTGAAACCATTAGAGCCATGAACAATAAGTATGGCGATAGTGGAGGACAATTATATCACGATAATTGTTTTTATTTCAAACATGAAATATCTAAAATCGATCACGACGGAAACGAATACAATGCAGATGATGAAGTGCATATCGATTTTAGTTTAGAACCAAGCAGACACCATAGAAGATTTGGTTATGCTTATTATCGTGATGAACTAAAGTCAAAAGGCATTGAGCCAGACTTTATGTATAAGTGGGCAGATGAAAGACGAAACCCAAAATACTATGAAACTGAAACACAAGCTGATGAGTATTTAGGTTTTAAATCAAGTAATGATGTTTCAAATGCTGACGCTAAACACCACCACACTTGGGATAATGAATTCAAGTTGTGGGTTATTGGAAGTAAATATTGTCATTCTAGAAATTTCAAAGTTAATGAAACTGAATTTCAAACTTTAGAAATGTTTAGAACGGCACAAGAAAATCTAGTCAATGCACATGAAAACATTTTCAAATATGTAGATGAGAAAATGAAAAAACTTCGACTAGGTTTAAAATCATACAAATACTTTGACCAAGCTAAAGAACTAGCTGACAAGTTAAATGTACCTTTAAATGAAAGTATATTGAACGAAAGTAGTAGTATGGCATTGTCAATCTATAGCCCAGAAAACTTGGCTAGTCTTTTAGAAGATAAAGTTGAAATGACTAGAGAAGAAAAAATAGCTTATTTTAGAAAACAACAAAATCAAGCTATTAATTAACTTGACACTATGGGACAATCTATGTTAGATTGTCCCATAACAAATAGAAAGGAAAATAAAATGAAACTAGAAACAGGCGACGAAATAAGAATAACTTACTTTGCTAAAAAGCATGGCAAGACTATTACTAGAAAAGGTAAATGGACAGGGCTTTGTAAAGAGTGGGTAAGTAAAGCAAATAAAAAATTAATTACTTATTATGACCTTGACGCACAGGGTTATAGAACTTGTGCAAGTAATTATGTAATCAGTGTTAGGGGTTAATCATGAGTTATTTTAATTGGTGTCATGGACCAGATTGTCATAAACAATCGACACAGGATAGAGTGAGAGGTGTGAAAGGGCATAAAGTTTTAAGAACCAGAAAGATAAGTTATAACCCAAACGCGAGTTGGTACAGCCCAACTTCATCACATAATTTCTTTTGTAGTCAAGGTTGTCAAAATGATTTCTGGGCAACTTATGGTGATCAAATCGCGGCGATCGCACCGCGAACCGAGCCACTTGAAACACCGGTTGATGTTGTAAAAGAAAAAATACCAGAACAAAAAACACATTATGGTTGGACCATACGAGCACACACTAAAACTACAATCAATAGACTAGACGAACAATCCTAACCGCTGACCGCGAGCCTGTTGGCTCGCGGGCCCACCCACCCCGAGGGGTCCCAAACAAATCTGAGTTTGCCTGTAAACTAACGGGCCCACCCACCCAAAAGCAAACTAGGGGTCCCAAGGTCTACCCTTTAGTGCTTGATTTAGACGGGGGTAGGGGTTAAAATCGTAATATGGTACCATTATGAACCTAGAGAAGATTAAAAAATTACCGCCAGACGCCAAAAAGGAATACATGAAGTATGCCATTAAGTTGGCAGAAAAGAAAAAGGGGTCCCAGATCCACGATGATTTTATGTCGTTTGTAAAGCACGTATGGCCTGAATTCATTGAAGGGTCCCATCATAAAATCGTTGCAGAAAAATTTAATAAAATTGCAAATGGAGAAATTAAAAGATTAATTATTAATATGCCACCACGGCATACTAAATCTGAATTTGCATCATATTTGTTACCAGCATGGATGATTGGTCGTAGACCAAATCTAAAAATTATTCAATCGACTCACACTACAGAACTTGCAGTTAGATTCGGTCGTAAAGCAAAGACACTTATGGACAGCGAAGAATACAAAGAAGTTTTTAATACAAGACTTAGAGAAGATTCTCAAGCAGCAGGTAAATGGGAAACATCACAAGGTGGTGAATACTTTGCAGCTGGTGTTGGTGGAGCAATCACAGGTCGTGGCGCGGATCTTCTAATCATCGATGACCCGCACTCGGAACAAGATGCGCTGAACGCGCAAGCACTAGAACGAGCTTATGAATGGTATACTTCAGGTCCACGTCAGCGTTTACAGCCAGGCGGAGTTATTGTTTTGGTTATGACAAGATGGAATACTAAAGATCTCACAGGTATGCTTTTAAAAAGTCAAAAAGAATTAAAATCTGATCAATGGGAAATTGTTGAGTTCCCTGCAATCATGCCGTCAGATGAACCGTTATGGCCAGAGTTTTGGAAAAAAGAAGAACTTGAAGGTGTCAAAGCTTCACTTAGTATTGGAAAGTGGAACGCGCAATGGATGCAAAATCCAACATCTGAAGAAGGATCTATTATTAAACGTGAATGGTGGAACGTGTGGGATAAAGATTATATACCACCTTTGCAACATGTTATTCAATCATACGATACGGCTTTTATGAAAAAAGAAACTGCCGATTATTCTGCTATTACGACTTGGGGTGTATTTAAACCTAATGAAGATACAGCACCTCATTTGATATTATTGGATGCTCTTAAAGAAAGATTAGAGTTTCCTGAACTTAGACGTAAAGCATTAGAACAATATCAATATTGGAAACCTGAATCTGTAATTATTGAGTCCAAAGCATCAGGTCTACCACTCACATATGAGTTGCGAAAAATGGGGATACCTGTTATAAATTTCACACCCTCCAAAGGTAATGATAAGCATGCCAGGGTAAACGCCGTCGCACCACTCTTTGAGTCCGGTATGATTTGGGCGCCAGAACAAAAGTTTGCAGAAGAGGTAATCGAGGAATGTGCTGCATTTCCTTACGGTGATAATGATGACTTGGTTGATTCCATGACTCAGGCCGTGATGAGATTTAGACAGGGAGGTTTTGTAGATCACCCTGAAGATTACGAAGATGAAGAACTTCCTCAACAGGAGCGATCGTACTACTAATGAGTAAAACAAAAATAGGTCAACAACTAATTCTAAGCATTATGGACATGGCAAGAGAAGCCGGTCTTGATGCAAAAAATTTTATTGGTCGTGGTACCAATGTATTAAAGTTTCCAAAGCAAGACGAGATTACACCTTACAAACCAAACTTCTTACAATCCATGAAAGAGTTTGGACAAGACTCAATAACTGCAGTTAAAAATAAATTACAAGATGAAATGAATTTCTTAACTACTTCATCTGATATGGATTTACAAAACTATAAAAATAATTTGCAAGACTATTTAGATTTTGTTGTTAAACCAAAACAAAAACGTGAAGGTATTATGGGTGCAAAATCTGCAGAGCTAGTTGATATTAAAACTGGTAAACCTTTTGATCCAAACGTAAAAACAAATATTGAAGAACGAATGGGTGTACCTAAAGATGTAGATTTAGAATCACCAATGGGTGGTTTAATGGGTAGTGCAAATAAATTAAAAGCATTGATTGATGATATTGAAGGTATTACTCCAGGACAAAGAGCAGCGATGGATGCAAAATCACAAAAAGAAATCATTGAAGAGTTTACAACAGCAGGTGGTAAAGAAGAAGATATTGTATCTTTGTTAAGAGAATCTGTAGGTGATGTTGATTACTTCAAAAGAAACGTATTACCAAAAGCAAAAACAGTTGCAGAAATGAATCCAAAAAACCAGGTTCAATTACAGTTAGGTATTGATGCAGAAGACACTGCACAAACTTTTGGAGAAGACGGTATTGGTAAAGTTATTGGTCACTTTGAAAAATATTATAATCCTAGTCAAGTAAGATACACAATGGAAGATGCAATTGAAAATGAAATTGTAAAAATTGGTAAAGCAAATCGTGATGATGTATCCGAAGCATTATTGAGTGTAAAACGAAATGCAAAACAAGAAGATTACTTTGCAGAACTAAAAGACGTTGCTAAAAAATTTGATTACGATTTAGACACAACTTTCTATAAAAACTACGAAGACACATATACATTTAGAAACGATCCTAAATATTTTGAACGACTTATGAAGAATGTTAAAATAGAAGATGCTGATCCTGATCCTTTTGCAGAAGGTGGCAGAGTTGAAATGAAAATCGGAGGATTAGCAAAACTATTTAAAAATTTATTAAAAGGTGATGATGCAGTTGATCTTGCTAAACAAGAAAAAATATTTAGAGAAGGTCCGATCACAGCTAAGTTTTTAGATGAAGTTGATCAAGATGTTATTAATCCTTTTGTAAGCACTAGAGATATGAGTGGCAGAGGTGGTTATGGTTTATATAAAAGTTTTGATGAAATGCCTGCAGGATTAAAAGCTGCAGAGTTAGTTAATAGAATTAAAACAAAAGATGGTGGTATTGATTATGAAAGAGCAGAAGCATTCATTGGTAAAAAATTAAAAGGTAATGAATCAATTGATGAACTTATTGAAATGATTGTAACACCTCAAAGAATTGAAAGAGCATACGGCGGTCTTGCGGACATGTTCACTGAGAGAGTGTAATGGCACTATTAATACCACCCACAGCAGAAGAACAAAAAGTAGCTCAGTTTGAATATGGTAAATCCATGGAAGAATTAACAATTCAACAAAGAGTTGATTTAAGAAAAAGAATTAAAAACAACAAAGTAGATAAAATAAGTTTTGAGCAGTATTTAGATGATTATAAAAAAATGGCTGCTGATCCAACATATATCCCTAAATTTGTAAAACCAAATCTTGGAACTGGACAATCTACACAACAAAGAAGAGCAAGAGCTGAAGCTAAAAAAACTATTGAAGCTTTTGACGAAAAATTTCAAAGAAACATGTCGAGAAGAAAAAGAGAAAAATTAAAAACTAAATTATTAGAAGATCCACAAGCTAGACAAATAGCGATGGCTAAGAAAGCCGAGAAAAGAAGACGTAGACGTACAGCTAAACTTGAAGATAAAAAATCTTTATCACCAAGAGAAAAATTTTTAAACTTTCAACAATCATTAATTACTAGACAACTTAATGATAAAGTAAAAGCAAATCCTAATTTAATTTTAGATAACACAAAATTAATGGATGAGATTTCTACAACAGTTTCAAAAGACGGTGACATTATAAAAATAAAACCAAATTTATCTGAAATTAAAAACAGAGGTATTTTCGAAATAGAACATCAAAGAGATATTTATAAAAAAGGAGCCATGAAAGATTTTCCTTACAATCGAAATTTAATTCTTGGGCCTCACAATCGAACAGGTGGTTTTAAAAATGCAGCTGAAAAATTTATTGAAAAAAATCCAGATAGTCCAAAAGTAGAAAACATTTTAAAAAAAGCAGATGAACTTAAAGTTACTTTGCAACCTGACGTCCCTGAAGGAACATTTCCTACAAAAGGTTTAGGCTACAAACAAGTTGGTGATCCTGTTAAAAAATTTACAGATGTTGCATCAAAAGTAACTCCTGATCTTGTAGATAATCAAATTGGAATTGCAGGTTATGACAAAGATTTAAATTTAGCTAAAAGAGCTTTAGGTATGAAAAAATTAGCTTTACCTGCTTTAGTATTTTTAACTGGTTACAATATGATAGGTGGTGAAGTATCAGCAGCAGAGCCAGAGGAATCAAACATAAAATACAATCCAGACCTCGGTTCGTTCGCCGAGGTTAAAGATATTGATGGTGTAGTTGCGCCAACCAAAGTAGATCAATCTGGTTTATTAAACTGGATGTCCGAGAACCCCGGTACAACAGCAATAGGTACTGGAGCAGCAGCTTTGACAGCCAAGCCCGTGCGTAAAGGTGTGTCGACCGCGGCACGCGGATTATTAAAAGCGATTGGTCCTCTAGGTACACCGTTAGGACTAGCTGGAATTAGTACAGCGGTTGGTGGTTATGATTTAGAAGAACCCCTTGATAGAATTGGTTTAGAAGCAGAACTTGCATTTGCAAAACCACTTGTGGGTCAGTCACAAAAAATTGCAAAAGGTTTTAAAAATCCAATGGTCAGACGTGGAGTTCAACAAGTATTAAATTTAGGACTACCTGCTAAATTCGCTTTACGTGCTGCGCGGATCGCGACTCCTTTGGGTCTTGCTTCATTAGCAGCGGAAGGTGCATATTATGGTGGTAAAGCAATTTTAAATGAATACAATAGACGAAAAAGTTTAAGTGATGAAGAAAGAGCTGCGGAAGATGCAGAAAACGAATTTGATCTAGTAGGTAGTGCATAATGGATAGAAGAAGTTTTTTAAAATTATTAGGAGGTCTCGCTTCATTACCAATTGTTGGTAAAGTTGTAAAACTTGGTAAACCTGCATCGCAAGTTGCAGAAGGGATCGCGGACAGCGCAAGGGCAGAAGGCATGCCTGATTTCTTTTATGACCTTGTAGACGGTGTTAAGAAGTTTGGTAAAAAAGTTGATGAGGGTAGAGATGAATCTGTTTATAAATTTAAAGATCCAGAATCAGGTAAAGAAATCACAGTAACCGATGGTGTTGATGAGACTTATATTAATTTTGAGTCTGATAAAGGTTTTCCGGCAGACATGGGTATAATAAAAGGTCAAGCCGATGAAACTACAAAAGGTATGACTCCTCCAGATGAATATTTTGAAGGTGAGTTAGTTTATAAACCTTTGGGACCTGATGGTTATGCTAAAGATTATGAAGAAGAAATTATTGGTGGTTACAAAGGATTAGAAGAAGTAGCTAAAAAATTTAGAGAACCAAAAGCAATGGGAGGTGTCGCTTCTGGCCCACCACCAGAAAGAGGCCCAAATTCACAAGGTCTTGAAACTTTGTTTCAAACAAGATAGGATGTTCCGATGGCAGAAATAGACAAATCATTACCCAACAGTCGTACTGAAGTTAAGATTCCTGGAGAAGAAGAGATTAGACAGGAAGTTGAACAAGAGATTGTTGAAGAACAAAATAAACCAGACGAAATTGAAATTACACAAACAGAAGACGGCGGTGCAGAAATTTCTTTTGATCCAAAAGCAATTGATAAAGAAGGTGCAGCAGATCACTTTGCAAACCTAGCAGAAATTTTAGAAGATGATGTTTTAGATCCAATAGGTTCTAAACTTACTTCGGATTATATGGATTACCGATCTTCAAGAAAAGATTGGGAAGATAGTTATAAAAATGGTTTAGATCTTTTAGGTTTTAAATACGAAAGAAGAACAGAACCATTTAGAGGTGCATCAGGTGTAAACCATCCAGTGTTAGCAGAAGCCGTAACTCAGTTTCAAGCACAAGCATATAAAGAATTACTTCCAGCAAATGGACCTGTTAGATCACAGATTTTAGGAAACACAACTCCACAAAAACAAGACCAAGCCAATCGTGTAAAAGATTTTATGAATTATCAGATCATGGATCAAATGAAAGAATACGAATCTGAATTTGATCAAATGTTATTTTATCTTCCTTTATCGGGATCAACTTTTAAAAAAGTATATTACGATGATTTATTAGGAAGAGCGGTTTCAAAGTTTGTCCCAGCAGATGATTTAGTTGTTCCTTATTCGGCAAACTCTTTAGATGATGCAGAAGCTGTGGTGCATGAAATAAAAATTTCAGAAAACGATTTAAGAAAACAACAAGTTTCAGGTTTTTATAAAGATGTTGATTTAAATGAACCTGCAATGAACAATGATGAGATTGATAAAAAAGAACAAGAATTAGAAGGAATCAAACAAATAAAACAAGATGATATTTATACATTGTTAGAATGTCATGTGAATATTGATTTAGAAGGTTTTGAAGATCAAGATCAAAATGGTGAACCTACAGGAATCAAACTTCCATATGTGGTTACAGTAGAAAAAGATTCAAGAAAAGTTTTATCAATTAGAAGAAACTACAGACAAGACGATTCAAAAAGAAATAAAATTAATTACTTTGTACATTTTAAATTTTTACCAGGATTAGGTTTTTACGGCTTTGGTTTGATTCACATGATTGGTGGACTTACAAGAACCGCAACATCAGCACTAAGACAACTTCTTGATGCTGGAACATTATCAAATTTACCTGCTGGTTTTAAAACTAGAGGATTAAGAGTTCGAGACGATGCACAACCATTACAACCTGGAGAATTTAGAGATGTAGATACTCCAGGGGGTAATCTACGTGATTCTTTTATGACGCTTCCATTTAAAGAACCATCACCAACATTGTTAAATTTATTAGGAGTTGTCGTAAATGCGGGTCAAAGATTTGCAAGTATTGCAGATTCACAAGTTGGAGATATGAATCAACAAGCTGCAGTTGGAACAACCGTTGCATTATTAGAACGTGGTTCAAGAGTCATGTCAGCGATTCACAAAAGATTATATGTTGGATTGAAACAAGAATTCAAATTATTAGCAGATGTATTTAAAACATATTTACCACCTGTGTATCCATATGATGTACCAGGTGCACAAAGACAAATTAAAGCAACAGATTTTGATGATAGAGTAGATATTGTACCTGTTGCAGATCCAAATATTTTTTCACAAACACAAAGAATATCTATGGCGCAAACACAATTACAACTTGCGCAATCGAATCCACAAATTCATAATTTGTATCAAGCATATAGATCAATGTATGATGCAATTGGTGTTAAAGATGTAAATTTAATTTTACCACCTCCTGCACCACCTATGCCAATGGATCCGAGTCAGGAACATATTTTAGCAATGGCTGGAAAACCTTTTCAAGCGTTTCCAGGTCAGGATCACAAAGCTCACATTGATGCACATTTAAGTTTTATGCAAATTAACATGGTAAAAAACAACCCACTTGCGATGGCAAGTTTACAAAAAAATATTTTGGAACACATTAGTTTGATGGCACAAGAACAAGTCCAATTAGAATTTGTAAATGAATTAAATCAAATACAAATGTTACAAGCAAATCCAGAAGCAATGCAACAGATTGCTATTCAACAACAGATTCAAGCAGTTTCATCTAGAATAGAATCAAGAAAAGCACAACTTGTTGCAGAGATGACTAAAGATTTTGCTGAAGAAGAAAACAAAATTACGTCACAATTTGATGGTGATCCACTTACAAAACTAAAATCTAGAGAAATTGATCTTCGTGCACAAGAAAACCAACGTAAAAAAGACGAAGGTGAGGAAAGAATTGCACTTGATAAGATGAGAGCAATGATGAATCAAATGAATCAAGAAGAAAAACTTGAACAAAACGAAGATTTAGCTAAACTAAGGGCTGGCGTAAGCTTAGCAAAGTCGGGATTACAACAAGCGAAGGTTGAAATTGGCGATTGATAGAGGCAGCATGAAAAAACAACTGACTGGAAAACAGAAAAAAGTTAAAAAAGTCATGCGAGAGTTTAAAAAAGGTGAACTTCCTATTGGAAAATCCAAAAAGAAGGTGAAGAGTCGTAAACAAGCAATAGCGATTGCGCTTTCAGAAGCGGGATTGTCTAAAAATAGGAGAAAAAATGCAAAAAGATAAAAAATCTATGCAAGCTAAAACTGAAATTGGCTATCCAAATGGAGGAAAAGAAATTCCTACTCCAAAAATGGGTGAAAAAATGACTGAAAAAGTCAGAGGTCAAAAAAGAATGCTTGCTGAAAAGCAAAGAACAGCAACCTGGTACTAATTCATGTGGTTTAGTGCATTAAAACTAGCATTATCTGCTGGTAGTAAAATTTATGCGAATAAACAGAAGGCTAAAATGGCTATGTCTGAAGCACAATTACTATATGCAGAAAAACAAGCACGTGGTGAGGAAGCTTACCAAGGCAAATTGTTAGAAGCTAGACAATCGGACTGGAAGGACGAGGCGGTTTTGATAATTTTGTCTTTGCCCGTGGCAATTTTAGCTTGGGCAGTCGTATCAGAGGACCCAGCAGCGATGGATAAGGTGAAATTGTTCTTCGAAATGTTCTCACAGCTCCCTTCATGGTTCACAAATTTATGGATACTTGTAGTAGCAAGTATATATGGTATAAAGGGTACACAAATTTTTCGTAACGGAAAAAAATAGGAGGAAACATGGCTAATAAAAGATTTAATAAGCAAGTTCCTGGATTTGGTTTCTATAAAGGTAAACCAGATAAAGGTACAGAGGCTGTCGTTGGTAAAACTTCACCTCAGATGAAAAAAGCAATCGCTTTTTCTAAATCTAAAAAAGTTCCAAATACAGCGAGCTAATTATGTTAAAAAAAATTAAGGATAAAATCTGTGAAATGGTATGCAGATGGCTAGGTATTACACCTTGTCTTTGTAACCATGAATGTGATTGTAAAAAAAGGAGAAAATAATGCCGGGAATGATGATGAAAAGACCGATGATGAAAAAAGGCGGTAAAGCTAAAAAATTAAAACCAGTAAACAAAAAGAAAAATCCAGGTCTAGCTAAATTACCAAGAAAAGTTAGAAACAAAATGGGTTATATGAAAAAAGGCGGTAGAGTCTAATGGCTAAACTTTGTCCAGCAGGTAAAGCAGCAGCAAAAAGAAAGTTTAAGGTATATCCTTCAGCATACGCGAACATTTGGGCTTCTAAATACTGTAAAGGCAAAGTTGGTAGAACTAAAAAAGCAAACGGTGGTTCAGTAAAAGGTAAAATTGCTACAGGTTGTGGCAAAGTCATGTCAGGGAAAAGAAAAGTAACCAAATACGTATAATGAGTGGTCTAAAGAAATGGTTGGACGAAAAATGGGTGGATATAGGTGCACCGAAGAAGAACGGAAAATATCAACCATGTGGAAGACAGAAGGGCAGCAAAAGAAAATATCCAAAGTGTGTCCCTCTTGCAAAAGCGAGAAGCATGAGTGCGTCTCAAAAGGCTTCTGCAGTCAAACGAAAACGTGCCGCGTCGAACACTGGCCCTAAACCAACTAATGTTGCAACTTTTGCAAAAAGAAAAAGCATGGGTGCAGGAGGTTTAGTGTGAGAAAACCAGATAAGCAACCACCTAAAACTAAAAAGTATTTCAGATCTACAAAATCTGGAGCAGGGATGACAAAGGCAGGTGTCGCCCGATATAGAAGAGAAAATCCTGGCTCAAAACTAAAAACAGCTGTGACCGGTAAAGTTAAAAAAGGTTCCGCTGCCGCTAAAAGGCGAAAATCATATTGTGCGAGAAGTGCAGGACAAATGAAAAAATTTCCAAAAGCTGCGGCCGATCCAAACTCAAGACTGAGACAAGCTCGTAGAAGATGGAAATGTTAAATGACAGCAGACCCAATAAACGTAATATATAAAATTCAAAAAAGATTAAAAGCAAGCCTACAACAGATTGGCGATACTATGATTAGTGGTGGTGTTGACAATATGGAAAAATACAAGTATCTATTAGGACAAGCAACAACAATACAAGTAATCTTACAGGACATCTCTAACCTGCTAGAAGAAAAGGAGCAAAATGACAATGAAGGAAACGTCGTCCAACTCGACAGAGAACCCAAAGCTTAAATCAGCATTATTAGATAAATATAATACAGAAGAAATTAACAAGCCAAAAGAAGTTGAAAAAAAAGTTGTAGATGAAACCAATGTAGGTGATATCAAAGATCAACTTCCTGAACCTGCAGGATATAGATTATTAGTTTTACCTTTTACACCAAAAGATAAAACCAAAGGCGGAATTTTAATTGCACAAGAAACTTTAGACAAACTTAGAATTGCAGTAAACTGTGGTTACGTTATTAAAATGGGACCACTTGCTTATGCAGATAAAGAAAAATTTGCAACCGGTCCATGGTGCAAAAAAGGAGATTGGGTTATCTTTGCCAGATATGCTGGTTCAAGATTACCAATAGAAGGTGGAGAAGTGCGTATACTAAACGATGATGAAGTTTTAGGAACTATTAAAGATCCTGAATCTGTGCTTCATCATATTTAACATAGGAAGGCACTATGCAAACAGAAAACAATAACGAAACTATGGTTGATGTCGGAGAAGCCGAAGGCGCCGAAATTAATCTTGAGAAGGATAACGAGCAGACGAAAGAAGCTGTAGCGGAAGAGAAAGTAGAAGTTGAACAGGTTGCAGAACAACCTGAAGAAACAAAAGAAGAGGTTCGAGACGAGAAAAAAGAAAACGAGTTAAAAGAATATAGTGAAGGCGTTCAAAAACGTATTGCTAAATTAACTCGTAAAATGAGAGAAGCTGAAAGACAAAAAGAAGAAGCAATTCAGTTCGCTCAAACTGAGAAACAAAAAAGAGAAGAATACGAAGGTAGATTATCTAAATTAGATAAATCGTATTTATCTGAGTTTGAAAGTAGAGTTAAGACTAACATGGCAGCAGCCAAAGTAGCTCTTAAAAATGCTATTGAATCTCAAGATGTAGAAGCTCAGATTGCAGCACAAGAACAAATTGCTAATCTTACTGTTGAATCAGCTAGAATGAATGCAATGAAAGTTGCAGCTGAAGAGCAAAAATCTCAATTACAGCAACCACAAAAGCAGGTTAATATTAACCCACAACAAAGTGCGGTTCCAAATGACTTGCCTGCAGATCCTAAAGCAGAAGCTTGGGCATCTAAAAACACTTGGTTTGGTAATGATTCAGCGATGACTTACACAGCATTCGACATCCATAAAAAACTCGTAGAGGAAGAAGGTTTTGACCCTAAATCTGACGAATATTATAGTGAGGTAGACAAGAGAATAAGACTTGAATTCCCACATAAATTTGGTAAGATAGAAGACAATACCACAGAAAGAGCAAGACCTGCTCAGACTGTAGCATCAGCTAATCGTCCAAGCACAACAGGACGCAGAAAAACTGTGAAGCTCACTCCATCACAAGTAGCAATAGCTAAAAGATTAGGAGTGCCACTCGAAGAGTACGCAAAACAATTAACGCGGAAGGAGATATAAGCGTATGGAACAAGATAAAAACATAAAAGCTTCTCGCGCGAGTCAAACGAGAGAAAAGGACAAACGTCCTACAACTTGGACTCCCCCGTCATCACTTGATGCACCAACTGCGCCTGATGGATTCAAGCACAGATGGATAAGAGCTGAGACTATGGGTTTCGATGATACGAAAAACATGTCAGCTAAATTAAGATCTGGATGGGAGCTCGTAAGAGCAGATGAATATCCAGATACTGATTATCCAACTGTCGATACAGGCAAATATGCAGGAGTCATAGGGGTTGGCGGCCTATTGCTGGCTAGGATACCGGTTGAGATTGTCGAAGCGCGCAAAGCTTACTTTGCTAAGCAGACACAAGACAAAAACGAAGCTTTAGAAAATGATCTCATGAAGGAACAGCACCCAAGTATGCCAATCAATAGTGAAAGGCAGACACGTGTAACCTTCGGTGGTACAAAGAAGTAATCTTTTAGATATTTCTAAGTTCATCGATTTAATAACTTAAATAGGAGAAAAAACTATGGCTAACGCTAACTCACAAGGTTTCGGTTTAATTGCTGCTCCAAGAGTTGGAAATACTCCAGCTATCTCGGGCCAATCTAAATACGAAATCGATGCGGGTGAAACAAACGCTATTTTCAATGGAGAGCCAGTAAAAGTTGATATTTCAGCTTCTACAGGTGGATACATTGTAACTGCAGCAGCGGGAACAGCAGCCGTGGGTGTATTAAATGGAGTGTTCTACAATGACGCTACAACTAAAAAACCTACGTTTTCTAATTTCTACCCTGCAGCTACGACTCCAGCAAATAGTGAAGATGTCACTGCATTTGTAAATGATGATCCTAATCAGGCATACATCATTGCAACTGATGCTACTTTAGGCGGCACTTTAGCATTAAGAAAATCTAAAATTGGATTAACTTATGCTACAACTGCTGCAGCAGGAAGTACATCAAACGGCAAATCTACAGTAAGACTTGGCATTTCAACTGCGGCTACAACAGCTAAGCAATTGAGAATGATCAGAGTTGCTGAAGATATAGAAAACCAAGATCAAACAGCAGCTAACTGTTCGGTAATTGTAAAGATCAATTTGCATCAATACACTGTCGGATCATTAGCTACAGGTATATAAGGAGTATAAATTATGGCTATATCACGATCACAACTAGTTAAAGAACTAGAGCCAGGTTTAAATGCTTTATTTGGCCTGGAATACAATAGATACGATAATGAGCATGCGGAAATTTTCGATACAGAAAATTCAGACAGAGCTTTCGAAGAGGAAGTAATGTTATCTGGCTTCGCAAATGCGCAAGTGAAAGGTGAAGGACAAGGCGTTTCTTACGACCAAGCTCAAGAAACTTTCACAGCTCGTTATACACACGACACAATCGCTTTAGCGTTCTCAATTACTGAGGAAGCTATCGAAGATAACTTGTACGATAGATTAGCAAGCAGATACACAAAAGCTCTTGCAAGATCTATGGCAAACACAAAACAAGTTAAAGCAGCGAATGTCTTAAACAACGCGTTTGACTCATCTTTCGCAGGTGGGGATGGAAAAGAGCTTTGTGCTACTGACCACCCTACAATTGCGGGAACCTTTGCAAACGAGTTAGGAACAGCTGCAGACTTATCTGAGACTTCTTTAGAGCAGTCTTTGATTGATATTGCAGCCCTAACAGACGAAAGAGGTCTAAAAATCGCGGCTAGAGGAATGAAATTAATCATCCCAAGTGAATTACAATTCACAGCAGAGAGATTAATGAAATCCGCTGGTAAAGTTGGTTCAGCGAACAATGATATCAACGCAGTAGTATCAATGGGAATGGTTCCACAAGGTTATGTGGTAAACCACTACTTAACTGATACAGATGCGTTTTTCATTAAAACGGATGTACCAAACGGAATGAAGATGTTCGTAAGATCACCAATCCAAACTAAAATGGAAGGTGACTTCGATACTGGTAACGTAAGATACAAAGCTAGAGAGAGATATTCTTTTGGATTCTCAGACCCTAGAGGTATTTTCGGCTCACCAGGAGCAGCATAATCCTGATTTTTATAGGCGGGTCATTGACCCGCCTATAATTTAATGTTAAAAGAGTGTGTGATGAAGAGCACCTATCTTATAAAAATTTTTACAAAATCACTGCAAACTAAATTTGAATTAATCACTGATTCATCAATGATTACAATGGGTCAAGTAGAAAAAGAAATTATTGACTTTCTAGGAAAAAACCGTATAAAATGGGAGCCGAATCCATTACAATTCCATGGCACAGCCAATGGAGGGGATTACTATATAACCTATGAGGAGGTTAAAAATGGTTGATGGCAGCAACAAGATGTTATTGTTTGCTAGAAAAATTCATTTCGAATCAAGATGGAATGAATTATTTCTTAAAAATAGTGGACAAGTAACACCTGAAATGTCAGTGTTAGGAGATCAGATCAAAAAAACGATCAGACAAATCCTAGCATTACAAGAAAAAGAAACAGCTACCAACAGCAAAGATTTAGAAGTACATCTTTACGCTGGATAGTTAAAGTTTCAACATTGCAAAAGTGACTTCACTTTGCAGGGATACCTTGCACTTCTTTAAAAACTTCTATATAATTCAATCATCTTAATTAAGATAAGGAGAAAATTATGTCATTCAAATCAGACGTAAAAGCAGTTAGAAAAACAGATGCAACATCCGTTTTTGCAGGTAGAACAAGATTAAGAGGTATTATTTTAGAAAACGATGGTACAACAACTCAATCTATAACTTTGCAAGATGGAAATTCAGTAACTCAGTTTCAAACAAGTTGCCCAGCAGGTGATGTGTTTGCTTTTAATATTCCAGAAGACGGAATATTATTTGTAGATGGCATGACTGTATCTGCAATTGGAGCGGATATTTCTGCTACTGTAATTATAGACAAATAGGAGTTTTAAGTGGCTACCTCTGGTACTACAACATTCGATTTAAATATCGACGACATTATCGAAGAAGCTTATGAAAGAACTTCTGTTCGCGGTAATCGAACAGGATATCAATTAAAAAGCGCTAGAAGATCTTTAAACATTCTTTTTGCAGAATGGGGAAATAGAGGTGTTCATCTTTGGAAAGTTAAAGAAGCAACTGTTCCGCTTGTTGAAGGACAAGCAGAATATAATTATGCAAGTGATAATACAAATTTTCCACAAGATATTAATGATGTACTAGAAGCTTTTGTTAGAGATAACTCAACTGTAACAGCACCGGTTGATACAAGTTTAACAAAAATTGATCGATCAGCTTATGCAGCACTTCCAAATAAATTATCAAAAGGAACTCCTTCACAATATTATGTAGACAGACAAACAGCACCAAGTATTTATTTATATACAACACCAAGTTCTTCTTTTTCTGGATCTAGTTTTCAATTAAAATTTTATTATCTTGCAAGAATAGAAGATGCAGGTGCTTATACAAATACAGCAGACATTGCATATAGATTTATTCCATGTATGACTGCAGGTTTAGCATATTATTTAAGTATGAAATATTCACCTGAACTTACACAAAATTTAAAATTAATTTATGAAGATGAATTTAAAAGAGCTCTTGATGAAGATGGTTCAAGAACTTCATTATTTATTTCACCACAAACATTTTATGGAGACGGAGTGTAATGGGTACTTTTGCTAAAGGTAGATTTGCACAAGCTATTTCTGATCGATCAGGACAAGCCTTTCCTTATTCTGAAATGGTTAGAGAATGGAATGGATCTTTAGTTCATACTTCTGAATATGAATCCAAACATCCTCAACTAGAACCAAAACCAAAAGGTGGTGATCCAGAAGGTTTATTAAATGCAAGACCAGCAAGAACAGAACCTGCAACACCAAGATTATTAAATTCAAATGCATTTACTTCAACTGCATCATCAACAACTGTTTCTGTATTTGAAGAAGCACATGGAAGAACAACTGGAGATACAGTTTGTTTCAGAGATGTTATTCAAGGAAATGGAATTAATGATGCAAACAATACATCAGGATTTACAATTACAGTAACTAATGCTAATAACTATACATTCACTTCAACTGACACAGCAAATACAAGTGGAAAATTTGGAGGATCACTCGCGTCCGCTGGACCCGTAACGATATCATCATAATGGCATATACTTTAGCAAACTTACAAACAGATATAAGAAACTATACTGAAGTTGATAGCAATGTGTTATCAGATACTGTTTTATCTACGATTATTAAAAATGCTGAAAATAAAATTTATAGAGAAGTTGATTCTGATGATGATAGATTTTATGCTACATCTAATCTACAAGCAGGAAACCGATACGTCACGATTCCATCTGATTTAAGATTTATTAGATATGTACAATTAAAAGATTCATCAAATAAACAAACTTATTTAGAACAAAGAGATACATCATTTATGGCTGAGTATTATGACACACCTGGTACAAGTTCAGGACTTCCTAAATATTATGCTAACTGGGATGCTAATTTTTGGGTTGTGGCTCCAACACCAGATTCAACTTATTTAATTACTTTAGCTTATAATAAGCAACCAGCAAGCATTCTTGATACACCAGGAGCAACTGCTGGAACTTATACTTCTAATAAATATCAAGATTTACTTTTATATGCATGTTTAGTAGAAGCATATGGATACTTGAAAGGTCCAGCAGATATGTTACAATACTACTCACAAGCTTATGAAAAAGCAGTATTAACGTATGCGACTGAGCAACTTGGTCGAAGACGCCGAGACGAATATGAAGATGGTGTTATTCGTACTCCTCTTAAATCCAAATCACCATCAGCTTAATAAAATAAGGAGAAAAATAAATGGCTAATATAGTACCTGACTCTTTTAAAACAGATCTTTTAGAAGGCACATTTAATTTTGCGTCTTCAGGAGGAAGCACTTTCAAACTTGCACTCTACACTTCGATTGCTGGTTTCAGTACTTCAACTACATCGTTTACAACTACTAACGAAGTTTCTTCGTCTGGTACAAACTATACGTCTGGTGGAAATACTTTAACTAACAACGGTGTATCAATCGCATCTAACACAGCATTTGTTGACTTTGCAGATTTAACTTTTTCATCTGTAACTTTGTCAGCAGTAGGAGCTTTGATTTATAAAGGCACT
>CAACVD010000228.1_pt1 | contig 26867 bp, 36 predicted proteins | sample 2381771 | NCBI WGS metagenome assembly CAACVD01 (sample SAMEA5211965, study PRJEB30684) | marine metagenome | biome: Marine; feature: Epipelagic; material: Water | collected 2015-10-15 | depth 15 m
CAGGCCCATTTCTTCCAGGGGCTGGATGTTCTTACAGAAATCTTCTATGGCTTCAGTCCATTCCATTTCTTCCATCAATATATCAATGATGATGGTGAATGAATATATGACATTGACATGGTCAATCAGTGCCCTGTTCCACTTTGCCCTGGGTTCTAGATATACAGTTCCTTTCATGTTGTACCCTTTCCTTTTGTGTCAGAAGTTAAAAGACTTCCCCTTCTTCTTCAGTTCTTCTTTTGCTTCCTGGAATAAACCTTTGTCAGCTGTCTGTGTTGTCTTCCCTTTGGCTATGAAGGAATAGACCCTGGCCCTGGCCCACTGTTCCTGTGTGGCGCCAGGTCTGTGACCCACTGCCCAAGCTGCCTGACCTTTTCTATAGACTTCATCAATGATTCTTCTAGGAATAGAAGTAACCCTGGACACAGCCTTCACAAATCTTTCAGACCTGGACCCTGTCCCCTTTGTGGTTTCTTCCAGGATGACTTCCCTGATTCCTGAAGCCTTCACCCTTTTGGTGTAGGTGCTGGGCTTTGTCTTCTTACTGTCCCCAGGTAGTTTTTCATAGGATGACTTCCCCTTAAGGCGCTTCCTAATTTCTGCCTTCCTTCTGTCAGCTGTAGACTTCCCCAGGCCCTTTGTGTACTTCTTTGGTACTTTGGCAGCCATCACTTCTTCCTTCTGTAAGTCATTGACTTCTTCTTCTTTGGCTTCCTGGTGGTCTTCTTCTTCATTGGTTTATTATACATGTTTCCTTCCTTACAGGTGAACCCTGCCCATGGTCATCGGTTTCTTCTTCTTAACATTCTTCTTCTGAAGGCTTCCCTTCTTTTCTGTTGATTGGACCTTCTGTTCTGTTCTGATGGGATGTTCAGTTCCCCATCTTTGAACATCCTGAAGGCTATGGCTGTGGCCTGTTTCTGTGGGTATCCTTCCCTCATGAGCCTTACTATCTTCCTGCTGATTGCATAGTCTTCTATTGCTGTTCTTTTTGCCATGTCTATATCCATTCACAGTCTTCAGTAGATTCTTCATCATTTTCTTCAATCTCATTCATTGTATTCAAAGCTTCCCGGACTATCTTCAGAAGGTCATCATGATAGGTGTGGTCATCGAAAAGGACACCATCATCCACCCACTGAACCATCACAACATCTTCCCCATCTAGCTGAACCCAGCCCAGGCCATCTTTATGGAAGTAGTCACCATCCAGTTCCAGTTCAATCTTTTCCTGGAATAGGTTGGCATGGGCCACAGGATTGATGGGTCCTTCAGCCCTGATTCCATTCAGTAGGGTCTTCACAATCTTGATTACATCAGGTAAACTCATATAGGATATATAACATAAAATAACACTATCCACATATGAAACAGGTGAAACCATGCCCACTGTCAAAGTACCCAGAAACATCCAGCTGATAGCCCAAAGGGCGCTCAACTATAACCTAGACCAGCCCCCCAGCAGAAGGGCAGCCTATAAAGATGAAGGGGGAAAGAGAGTTCCTGGAACTGGAATGAAGACAGCCAGGAAGCTGGCTTCAGGGGAAGTAGACCTGGAACAGTTGAAAGTGATGTCTGCCTGGTTTGCTAGACATGGGGAAAGTCCAAAGGAAGCCAAAGCCAGGAAGGATAAAACCAGTAAGGCAGCTGTGGCCTGGGCTTTATGGGGTGGAACACCTGGAAGGGCATGGGTCAACAGAACCATAAAGAAACTGGAAGACTGATTCAATACACCTGTATTCATGTCCAATACACATATATTCAATAGTATTCAGGTGGTACTTCCTTCTATGATTCCCATAGTTACACAGTAGTATATACATTCCCCTATATAATACAGTAACAGAAACCAAACACTTTTTACTGAATAGGGGGCTGTAACTTGTAAAGTATAGAGAAAAATATCTGTATTGATGGGCATAAAATCACGATACCCCAGGTTCTTCCAGCCATATCACAGGAAGTCCTTCCTGTATACTTCTGATTATTTGTGTATTGATTCCAAAAAAGCAAACAGGGCCACCCCTGAAGATGACCCTGCCAACCATATAAACAATCAATCCAATAAAACTGACCATTCACATTCTAACACATCTCAACCCATGGGGCTATTTTTTCCCCTTCTTCTTCCACATCCTGGTCTTCCTGGAATTGTCATAGTATTGTTCATATTCACAGTCCCTTAGTATCTGACCTATTCTTCTGCTGTTTCCAGTGTGCTGGTCCCTGGGGGACAGGTCAATGTGGTCCATGATTTCCTTTGTGGTAGCCCTTCCATTCTTACCCATACATTCCAGGACTTTCACTGTCCAGGGGTCGTCTATGATGAAGGACTGTTGATACTGTTGGTTCAGGTCATCACTGTCTTCACACAGCCACCATTCCACACCAGCCTGGAACCAGTGAAGGGCTTCAGCCCACAGCTGGTTTCTGTTTTCCTGGATGAAGTCGATGTCAATTTTTTCCATGACTTCCACACACCAAAATCTTCTTTCAGGACCATCAGACAGGAACTGATAATTGTTTGTGCTGGCTGTGAATACTGTCCTTCTGTCCCTTTGGACTGGCATTTTTCCATAACTGGGTCTGTATCTGTCTGAAGCTGAAGTCAGGAATTGTTTGGCATTGTCTGCAGTCTTCCCCTGAAGTGCATGCATTTCAGCCAGTTCCCATATCCACACACCTGACTGATGAAGAAGTTCATAGCTGTCCTTATGGGATATGTTGATGTTGCTGTCACTGAACCATTCTTCTGAAGCCAGGACTTTCAGGGCTGTGGACTTCCTCATTCCTTTCCCCCCTACCAGGACCAGGCATGTGTCCATTTTACAACCTGGTGACATCACCCTGGCCACACATGAAATGAACCACTTCACAGACATTTCCTGTATCAGACCTTCACACCCTTCAGGTACTTTGGCCTTCAGAATGTCCTGAAAGAACCACACCAGTCTTTCTTCTTTGTCCCAGGCTGGTAGGGATTTCAGCCAGGACTTAATGGGTTCCACCTTCCTTTCCTGGGCTACCATGATGATACTGGCTCTCAATGCCCTTTCAGTTATTCTGTAGTTGTACCGGGTTTCCATGTCCAGGGCTATCTGTTCCATCGTGACATCACTGACCATTTCCCCATTCAAAAGAACCTGGTCACTGTGTTCATTGTATGACAGACTGGAATAGTGTGGGTCCTGTCTGAGAATGGTGGCTGTGTTATATCGACAGTTCAAAGGTATCAGCACATTAGTCCCCTTCTTCTTTGATTTATTCAGGCTGTCCCAGGTTTCAATGTCTGAACCAGGTGGGTTCTTCTTTTCTTCCACTTCCAGGCCAGTGGCTTCCCTTGCAATTTCTAACAATAGCGCCCTTCTTTGGGCTGCTGTCAGGTGGGTCAGTTCTACTTTGTCAGTGTTCATTATTCTGTTCCTTTTGGTCTATTTTGTTTATTTTATTGGTTGGTTGGTTGGTTGTTTATAGAAGGTCTTCAAATCTGCCCCACCATCCACATTTGTTCAGATGGTTACAGGTGGGCCATTTGGTGGCTGAAGGAAGTGTCAGGTCAATACTGAAGTGGACTGACTTCCTTCCACATCCTGGACAGGTCACATATCTAACATGATTTCCCTGAACAGTGCCACCACATTGAACAGCCATGGAAGACCTGAAGGCTGAAGACATCATCACTTCAGACAGGGCTGTCTTTCCATTGGAATACACCCTGGGACTGTTGTATTTCACCACCCTGGGTTCCACCTTTTTGATTTCAATATGGTCATACTGAAGTTCCAGGGGTTCCCCTATATGCCAGGCTGTCTGATGGTAAGTGTTAGGGAACATCGGATGGTGGGCCAGTATATTGGATTCAGGATGTGGAATACCATATCTGAAATAGGCCCTGGCTTTATCATGTAGCGCCCCCAGGTCAGGTTCACCCCTTCCCACCATGTTCTTCCACATGTCCAGGGCTGCCTGGCTTGCTCTTTCCCATTCTGTGGCTGGGATGGGTTTGGCCAGGGGAAGGATGATTCTGTATTTGTGGTGCTGGGGTCTGTGGCTGAAGCTGGTGTGGGCCATCACCAGGTATTTGTGGAACAGGCGCCAGGTGTCAAAGCCAGTAAGCCCATCATCCAAATCAAATACCAGGAAATACAGAACATAAGCATTAGCGCCACTTCTTCTGTCATTTCTGAACACAGTGGGGGACCACAGTGGCAGCTGTTTCTTCTGTTTGATGTTCTTCCTGGACCAGGGTGTCAGAAGGGCTTTTCTGATGTCATGAAAATGACCTATCTGTGTGGTGGCTTTGGTATTGGTTAAAGACTTGAAAGTGGAAAGTTTCCATTTCATACTTCACCCCCATCCATGTAGATGGCTATCTGTGTGTGTGGTTCTTCTTCCCTGTTGCTGTAGTAGTCTTCACAGACCAATTTCACCACCTGGTTATCATCATTCCATATTCCAGAATTTGTAAGGATGTCCAGGACCATCTTTGTCAGGTTGTCCAGGTCTGGCTTTGTTGTCTTTGGGATTCGGCCTTCAGGGGACTTTTTCTTTAGAAGTCGCTGGGGTCTTTTGTGTACAAAGGTCAGCACCACCTTCACAGGTCCCAGGAAAGGTTCCTGTCCTTCCAGTTCCACCTTCAGGTCCTTTACTTTGTCTTTCATGTATTTGGCTGACTTTGGCGCCGTATACATTCCATAGCGCCCTTTTCGGGGTCTTCCCATTGATACAGGATTCCCCTGAATGGTTCCCTGATAAATTAGATTCCACATGTGTCACCTTTCCAGTTCAATGATTTCAGACAGTTCTGTGTAGAGTGGTTCCCATTCCAGGACAGCTAACAGTTTACACAGTCTGACCAGGATGTGGACACCAGGATGGGACTGGCCCTTTATCCATTTCTGGATAACATCCCTGGAACAGCCCTTCCCAATTTCTTCAGCCACCTGAACCTGTGTGAACCCTGACAGGTCAATCAGTTCCTTCAGGGCCTTCCCAAATTCAGGATTCAGCAGACACTTCATTTTTCTTTCACCCCACTGGACACATTCCTGGGCTGAAGTGACAGACAGATGGGAATACACATTCCCTTCATAGGTCACCACACCCTTCCAGGTCCAGGTACAGTATACCCTGTGCCATTCCCTGGATACTGAACCCACCTTCTTCCCCTGGAACAGAATGTCAGGACAGTCATAGTTCTTTCCAAATCTTTTTCTGGTGGCAGCTGCCCCATGTTCCTTCAGATGGTTTCTGATTCTTCTACCCATTTGAACCCCCTTTTGACTTCATAATAATTACAGTAAGATTTCCAATTGTCTTTTCCAGTTCATTCTTTTCCTTCATCAGTTCTGTGTATTGTTCATCAGTCTTTTCAATAAATGACAGTTTCAAATGTAACTTCCATAAATCTTGATAATATAACTTTCTAAATTCCACCAGGACATTCATTTTCTGTTCTTCAGTCATTGGAACCCCCTTTGATTGGTAGATGTACTTTTTCCAATACCACCCAGTCCTGTGGACACATATCTCTTTTCCACTGTCTGTGTGTTTCACGGTGGTCATGGTTAAATCGACCAAACTTATAATCCAATTGTTTCCAGCCATATGCATATGTCATAACCAGTAGACTGTGTACAAGTTGTTTTTGAAAGACCACAGTGTGACCTGGTACAAGACTTTCAGTGTCATGAACATCCAGCCAATCATTCAAAGTAATACATCCATCTGTGGCAAGTTCCTGTAAGACTATTCTTTTGTTTTCCTGCCAGTCTGTCATAACTGAACCACCTGGTGCTCTTAATGGCAGTTTACCAACCTGATTTAAAAGAAATCTGACCTGGTTCTGAAGGGATTTAATTTGTTTTTCCAGTTCACCAATTGTTTTTTGGGTGACCTGTTCACGCTGTTTCATTTCATGCTGGATATCTTCAATTGTTCTAAACATCTTACACCCCAGCCAAATAACAAAGGAAGGAAAGAGTGGCTGGGATGGCAAAAATTGCCACAGTGACCAGGATGTGGCCCAGGATAGTCATTTTAGTTTCGTGTCTCATTTTACCCCCACAGAATTTTTACCAACAATCTGATACACGTTAGTTTTTACAACCCTGTAAACCATTTGTTTCCCATCTTCCCATGTTGTGAAAAATTGGACTGACCCTTCAGCTGGTGCATGTGCCCAGGTCCCCAGCAGGTCATTCCAGTAGATTTCTACATCATAGATATACCCATTTTTGGCAGCTGTTTGATGGACTTCAGTAGGTCCTTCACCTTGTTTGTTTTTTTGTTCAATGAGTTCCACCAATTGGGTGAATGTCAGAAAAAGGCTTTTATTGTTCATTTCAGTTTCCTGTTGTTTGTTTGGTTATTCATACACTTAAATGTGTATGGTCATAAACATACTATAAACACTGTAGACATGTCAACATAAATATGATGAAATATGTGTTACACTGGCACCCATGACCAAACCACCCCCATTTCATCGAAGGAACCTGAAGGGTGAAAATAATTTCATTCAGCATGTTATTCCAATGATTCAGGACCATTTCCCTGGGATGTGGACTTCACTGAATGGGGCACCAGCTGACTGGGAACATGGTGTGGACTTCATCCATGTCCATGGTCACCAGGTTCACACCATATCAGCCAGGGTCTGGAATACCATGTCCCATAAAAACTTCACTGTGAGACACTACAGAACAGGCGCCCCTGAAAGACCCCTGGAATATGCCAGCAGGATGGCAGCTTTCAAAGCTGGTCGATATATGACAGACTGGACTGTGGAAGCCTTCATCCATAAATCTGGGATTGAAGTGGGGGCTATTCCCACCAGGAAACTGTACTGGCACCTGGACAGAATGGGTGACCTGGCCCCCAGGTTTCTAGTTCAGAACCAGGATGACCACACCATCTTCAGGAAGGTTTCCTGGATGGATGTACATGAAGACATGGTCAGGTGGTTCAGTTGACAGCTGCTTTTATGTCTTTGACATCATCTTTAATCATATCCACATCACCCCGCAGTTCTTTCACTGATGTGTTCAGGGTGGTCAGTCCTTCTTTGTAGACTGTTCTGTCTTCTTCATGACTTTCCACAATTCTGTCAATCTGATTCAGATGTCTGTCAACCCATTTGGGAAGGTGTACAGCTACCCATTTTCCTATGGCATAAATGGCAAGTAAACAAAGGGCTAGGGCTGCCACTGGTCCTGTAAGGACTTGTATCATAATCTGTTCTGTCATTGGTCTGTCATCCATGAAATGATTCCAGTGGACATTCCCAGGGCCACCTTGGCCATCCCTTCCACTGTTATCAGGTTGCTGTGTGTGTCTATAAATAAAGGTTCTGAACAGATAGACACCGGGCGCCCTACCCCTTTTATGGTGTAGTAAGCATTTTTTGTCCAGTCCCCTGGCTGGGCTTTGATGGCTTTGAAGTCAGGTATTTCAGGAAGGAAGGATGTCAGCCCGGTACAGATGGCCCTGGCTAGTCCCAGCCCCTGACTACTTTGATGATGATAAAACATTGACCCATAATTTCCACCACCTGCATTCAGGTGCATGGCTAGATAAATCTGTGGGACATTTGGAAACATCTTACTGTATTCATTGACCCTGGTGTGTCTCTGAAGGTATGAACCATCTGAAATTGGAATGACCTTTATTTCAGGGTGTGCCACCAGCTGGGCTTCCAACATAATAGACAGGAACCCAGTCCAGTGGGCTTCAGTTTCCCAGGTTTCCACCTTTCCACTGTTGTCCAGGTCTTTGGCTGCCCCCCTGGCTTCAATCCTTTTGGGCTGTCCAGTGTGCTGTCTGTCTATAAATACTATCATGAGGACACTTTAACATGGAAAAAGTTCCATTTATACAAGTTGTCTAGGGTTTACCAGGCTGTTTGATTCCAGGTGTATCACATAGCGCCAGCTGTTGGAAGACCAAGACTTCTGTATAATTTGACATTTGTGTCTGTTCAGGAACAGATTGGATGAAGTCAGGGCTATCACATCCCCCACCTGAAGATAACCAAATTGGGGGGCTGCCATCACTTCAACAGCATAGACACCCAGACCCCTGGTTCTTATCCTGTCCCTGGCTACTCGTATGGCTGTATCAAAGTCCCAAATAAATGGACATTCAATGACTTCTTCCTGAAGGCCAAATCTTTGGAAGGAAACATCACTAACTGGGTCCCTGAAGTCCACCGGGGTTTCTTCTTCCAGTGTGGGGTCTATGGAAACACTGGACAGGTATTGCTGGAACTCACCACCATAACAATACTTCACCACCACTTTATTCACCACATCCACATCCAGGGGCTGAATACCTGTGACTATCTGAAACAGTCCATGGTCTTCCAGGAAGTAACTGGGGTTTATCTGTTCACCATAAAAATAGAGATTGACCCGGGGTTCATAACCACCATCACCATTGAATACCTGGATAGGTAGATAGGACAGAACATTTTCTGTCAACCAGTCCAGCGCTACCACCTGGGGGTCATTTACATATCCACTGAACTTGTACCTGTTTAGAAGGTTGGCTAGTCCCATCCATTTGGCCTTATTGTATTTTAGACCCACCCTGTCCATAACAAAAAATATTAGATTCGTAGATGGGGCAAGGGATTCCCCACTGATGGGGTCAACACTTCCACCATCAAATTCACCCCAGGAAACCCAGAAAGTCTGGTCACTGTCCAAAGCTGGGGCGAAGCTGTTATCCTCAATAACACTTCCTAATTTATATTTTACCTGGCTGAACAGCTGACCTTCTTCATTCTGTTCCAGTTCTACTGTGTTCACGAAGTTCCCACCAGTTTCATCCCATATTCTGACCCTGGTACTGGCCACATCCCCCTGGGCTATCAAATATGTGGTTTCTGCGTTGATTGTTCCTATATTTGTCGCATTTATGGTATATGCAGGGGAAACCTGTGCCAAATCAAAGAATTCTATACCAGTGCTATTCTTTTCCTGGGTGGTTACATATTGAAGTCCAGGATTGGGTCCTGTCCTTTGTATCCATGTTCCAGGTTCACCAAATACGAAGGGGGCATATTTTCCAATTGGGTAGGATATGGTCCTTCCAATGACAGCAGCCCTTTGGTCAAGGCCTGGAAACTTGAAGACTGTGATTTCACTTTGATTTTCTAATAGTTTCACCTTCTTCAGTTTCAGACTGTTTTCAATGCTGAAAATGACATGTCCTTCAGGTTTATCAGGGGTCCCAATGATGGGTTCAATGACCTGGCCCTGGAACAGGATGATTCTGTCCTGTTCTGTGAATGTGGTGTGTTCCCCTATTATGGCTATCATTGACAGTTCACATTCTGAATGAACCAGGCTGTGACCTGTAAGCCATTCCTGAACCCAGTTGATTCCAGTGAAGACCAGTTCCACAGCTATGGTATCCGCTTCCATATCCACACCAGTGAAGTCAGAAGACTGTGTGATGTCAGGGTCTGACAGTCCACCAAAGTATCTATGAACTTCATTTTGAATGGTGTCCTGGATGTCTATGGGGACAGTGCTGAACCTGTAGTCCATCCCTTCCCAGGTCACTGAAAGAAGGAAACAGATGTCAGCCCCTTGAATGTCATCAGGATGAAGAAACATTATTCCACCTCTGTAAAGTTCACTGTTGCCACCCTGAACATTTCATCCACTGATTCTTCCCCCAGGACTGATTCCATGGTGACTTCACCTTCAGTTCTGACCAAACTGTGTTCATGGTATCTGTTAAACAGCTGTGTATCATCTGAACCTGAAGACTTCTTAATGGCTGGAAGATACACCACTGGGGTCTGGTTGGCCAGGTATCGACATAGACCCAGCATACTGAAAGGGCTGTCCCCATAGTTGGCTATCGGTTGAGCGCCTGCTGTGGTGGTGAATTGCCAATAGTCAGGGTCCAGGGCCATGATGTCCCGGGTGTCCACTGGTTCTGTCCAAGCCACCTGAAAGGTTTTTCTTCCTTCTGACAACTTCCTGGAATAGAACATCCCATCCAGTGTTTCCACTGTCTCTATATTTGGACTGTGTGTGATACTTCTACCCCTTTGATACTGTGGCGCCATGAAGTACATGTCACCAGCCACCAGGGTTCCAATTTGGAAATACCCTTCCAGTGTTTCCTGAACTGGGATTGAAACCTGTAGGGCTATGACCCCGGCCCCTGGTAAATCCTGAAAAAGTTCAGCCAGTAAAGTGATGGAAGTGGGCATCAGTGCAATATTGCCACTGACTGGAAGGGTGGCTGGGTCTGTGTGGTCTGTGTCTATCAGAAGGGTGGCAGCCTTCGCTGTAGAAGTAGTCCACATCCCTTCACTGTTCTGTTTTATTTTCACTATCTTTTTAGTTTCACCAAATGACAGTTCAGCATACCAGCCACGACATTCATCATAATGAACCTGGAAAGGTGTACTGGAACTGGCTGGGACCAGTGTGGCCCCTTCCCTTTTGAAAGTCCCCTGAAGTCCTGTGGATGTGTCAATGTTGGTCAGTACATCCCAGGAAGAACCATTCCAGGTCTTCAGTGTAGCTGTCTTCCAGTTGATTCCTGATAAATGAAGTCCAAAGACATCAGACAGTCCCAGCTGGCTGGCTGTGGAACCCACCACCGGGTCCATGAACCAGGCTATTTCTTGAATGGCTGTGGAATCCTTAGACCGCCACATCACCCTGGGGGACAGTGCTACCTGGTGGAAGATGTTGTCCACTGGAAAGTCTGCCCTGGCGTCAATCACATAGACATCTTCAGCCCTTGCTGGGGATTCCTTCGCAGTTAACAAAAGACCCTCATTGATGTAGATGTATTCCCCATATGTGGGATATGGTCCACCCCTGACTGTGGAACCTGGTTTCCCTACACCATCAGAACTGATGTGAAAGTCTGCCCATTCTGATTGATAGGTACCACTTCCAGGGGGAATAACCCTATGACCCCATTCAATGACTTCAGAAGGGCCCAGGCCCTGGGTGGCCAGTGTTACTGTCACCAGTGTCCATTTCTTCGCCTGTTTTTCATCCCAGGCACGATAAAACACACTGACATCCACACCATCCTGGAAGACCATGAATTCATGGAATGTGGTCAGGTCCACAGAAACTGTGGAATGTGTGGTGGTGTGGTCCCTGACTATGAAACCTGTGGTGGTAAATCTTAACTTCAGGGTGTATGTGTTACTGGTATCATGGCTGGTAACATGGAAGTTTATATAATCATCGAATGAACTGGAACCAGCCACCACCTTCATTCTGAACTTGTAGAATTTCCTGTGGTCAACATTGTTTTGATACGAATAGTATCTAGTGTTTGAAGTGGTCACTATTCTAAGACCATCCTGGACTAGGGTTTCAGTTCCTGCCCCGACAGTATTGTAAGCGCTGGATGTGGCTGGGGTCTGATTGTGTAGCCAGTTATCCAGCCATCCCTGGAACTGATTTCTGTCTGGCTGGGGAACCAAAGCCGGGAAGTCCACACTGGACCATCCACCAAAGAACATACACCCTATACTGTTATTGGTCTGACATGTGATGATGGCACGACCTTCCCACACTGTTGATTTCAATCTGTCCAGGCTGGTTGTACTTGATGGGTCATACATGATTCCCTGGTCCACAGCTGGGGATTCTGTCTGACTGATGAAGTCCCAGGTGTCACCCTGGTCTGTTGATTGGAAGCCATACATGACCCCACTGGTATCCAAAACTGAAATGTATATCACATTATCCTGATACCAGGTGGTAATGGCACCACCTGAAAGCTGGTTAGTGGCTTTGGTACAGAAGACCTTCCCCCCACCTGTGAAGACTGTCACTTCCTTCTTACTTTGGTAGTTTGTTCTTCCCAGGTTCACCCCTGGGTTAGCTATCCGGGTAAACTTGATGGTATCAGTATCACTGATATAGGCAAAGCCCAGGCGCCCCTGGGGAAGGGCTGTACTGGATAACATATGATATGTGGCACCATTTGAACCCACCAGGCTGAATGTGGCACCCTGGTCCCTAGAAACATACTGTCTGTGAGCATTTCCGAAGTTGTTAGAAATGTTGCTGAAGGTGGACATGGTCAGGCTGACAAAGTCATCAGACACCACCAGGTTTGTTTTTTCAATGTCCAAGAAACTGGGACCCACTGAAATAGGAACAGCCAGCGCCCTGGAACTGATTTTCTTCCAGTTGACACCTTCATCATGAGAGCGCCACACCACCAGGTTCACCTGGTCTGTACCTGTGTAGTCAAAATAAGCCACCAATAAAGAACCATCCTTCAGCTGGGCTATCATTGGTTTGGCTGTGGATGATGGGGAACTGGGAAGGGTGGTAGTCAGGAAGGTGTAAAGGTTTACCACACTTCCATCCCTTTTCTGTTTCTTTACACTGATAGTATACAGGGCACCATTCACCAGTTCACTGACCCAGTACAATGAACCATCACTGGTTCCAATACAGTCAAAATCCTGGAAGTATGCTGGAAGACTGGCAAAGGATAAATACTTCCAGTCTGTCATCACATTACTACTATTCTGGGAAAGGGCTATGGTGTCAGCACCTTCCCATTTAAATGAACTGACACTGTCCCCTGGAATACCACCCTGGACAGTTTCTACCTTTATGGTTTCAGGCTGTTCACCAGCCATTTCCAGGACCAGTCCAGTGAAGGGCTGGCTGGCTTTGGCAACCCCTGCCCTAGGATTCATTTCTGTGAAGGAAGACTGGGCTGTCCACACATTCTTCTGTGTGATATTGGCAGTGGGGATTAAAAGACCCCTCATTCTGTCAGGTGTTGTATTGTTTCCCATGTTAGTATCCTGCTATTCCTGTTAATCGGGGGGGCTTCAGGCCTATTTCCCTGGTAAACCTTCCAAAGTGTTTGAAGGGCTGAATGACCATGACCTGACCACCCATTCCCTGGTTCTGTTGTAACTGTCTGACACCCTGTTCACCACCCAGTCCCCTGACTGTAGCCCGGTCCAGAATGGCTTCCCCTTTCAGGACCCTGGCCCCCATTTCATCAGGTGCCATTCCACCCATGTGAAACTGGGGTGGCTGTTGTCCCATGACTATCCCAGCCTGTGCCACACCAGTAGCAACTGCCAGGGCTGTCTGTATTGCATTGAATGGGGGTATTAATTTTTGGGCTGCCACCACTGCTTCAGCTGTCCCCATTGCTATTTCAGCTATGGCCATCCCCTTCCTGAAGTTAAATAGTCCCATCATCTGTTTCTTCTTCTGTTCATGGGCCTGGCGTTCAACATCTGAAAGGGCTGCCAGTTCTTCCTGTTTCTTCCTATCGGCTTCCACATCTATTTCATTATTTTGTATCCTCTGTTCAGCCAGGTCAGCAAAGACTTCCCCCATGACCATAAGCTGGTCCAGGTTTTCTTTGGCCCCTTCCTTCCTTTTCTCTTGTAGTTCTTCCAGTCTTTCCATGTCACGGTCATGGATTTTTTGTTTGATGATGTCTTCAGCCTTGGCAGTGTCACCACTGATTTCACCCAGTTTTCTGATGTTTTCAATTTCCTGTTGAAATCTTTGGAAGTCCCTTTGTTCTTTATTCAGTCCAGTGTCTTCACTTAATTTGTCCAGGTCTCTGAGGGCTTCCTGTTGTGTTTCAAATCTTTCATTCAGAATTTCAATAAGATTTCTGTGGTTGTCCAGTTCTTCTTCCTGGATGTCCAACCCTTTTTCAGATGTTGTATTCTGTTTCTCTTTTTGTTTATTTGTTTCATTTTCATGTTCCTGTATCTGCAGGGACATGTCTACAGCATCAGACTGGTGTTGAACCAGGATAGCCAACCCCTTTTCCTGTTTGGCTATTTCATTGGAAATGGCTGAATGGATTTTAGAAAGTTCATTGTTATTTCCCATGTCATGCTTTGTCAGGTCCATTCTTTTATTGACACCATTGACCTGTAGCTGTAACTGTTTCAGTGTTTCCTGTTCTGCTTCAGATAGGGCATAGGCATTTTCCAGGTTCCCCAGGTTGGATTTTCTGATGTTGTCCACCAGGGCTAGTTCCTGTCTTCTTTGGTCAATGAGTTCCTGTTGTTGGTCAATGTTACCCTGGAAACTGGCTTTGACCTGTCTTTCAGTCCTTCTTAATGCCAGTTCATATTCATCAATTTTTCCAGTTAATACACTGTATTCATCAGTGATGTCCCCCAGTTTATTCAGGCTATCCTGAAAATTTTGGGACTGGTTATTATACATTTCATTCAGGGACTTCTGTGCATCCCTCAAAGCCAGGGTCAGTTCACGGGCCTTTTCTATTTCCTGCTGATAGGACATGTAACCCAGGACCAGGGCACCAATAGCCGCCGCCCCTGCTACAGTCACAGGGTTCAGGGCTGACATGGACATGGTCAGTCCTTCAGTCACTGCCATAGCGTCAGCCAGGCCATCAGCAGCTTCAGCCAGCTGGGGATTGACACCACGAAGGGCCAACCCTATGGAACTGAAACCCCTGTCAATGTCACCAGCACTTTGCCCCACCTGTTCCAATTTTTCTTCAGCACGTCTGGCACTGTCAGCCATTTCATCAAATTGATGGGCACCCCGGGCCGCTGCCTGGGCTGCTTGTTTGGCTGCCTTCTTACTGGCTTCAGCGCTTTTTTGGGCTGCCTTTTCTGCCTGTTTCAGTTGTCTGTCCAGGGCCTTCACCATCTTTTTGGCTTCCTGGTCTGTCACATTTGGCATCTGTTTCAGTTTACTGATTAAATCCTTCAAGTCTGCTTTGTAGGAAATGGATATGGACTTGTTTACTTCTGCCATGGGTCACACTCTTTTCATCAGGTCATCAGATAGGGCTTTTACCACTTTGTTAGCTGTCTTCCTGTGGGGTTTAATAAGGGTTTCACTGGCTACATTCCTTCCCTGGGGCTGAAGGATGTCCTGGCGCCTGTTGTTTTCACTGTCCACACCATACTTAATATAATAAGAATACGGGGCTGTATTTCTGAGGAAGACACTGAACTGTCCCCCTGGAAGTATTTTGGCACCCCTTCTGAACTTCTTCCAGGATTCCCGGCTGTTGTCCCTGAAGTATGTGGTCCTTCCAGTTTCATCAGTCCTGGACACTGGCTTCCTTCTAGGCCAGTCCTGAATGGCTTCCCTTTCAATCCTTTTCAGTTCCTGGTCCATGATGGCCTGGGCATTGGGTGCCACAGTTTTAAGGACCTGTTGAAGAACATCCTGGAAGACTTCTTCCACTTCTACTGTGGCCCTTTTTGTGCTGTGTTTTATGGTCATGGTCACCCCTGGACATTGGCTATCATTTCTTCCATTCTAGCCCTTTTTATCCTGTCTTGTCTAGTCTTCTTGTCTTCAGGGGATTCATGTGTCAATCTGTATTCAGCCAGGACCTGGACCTGTGTATTTTTGTCCAGGGTATGGAACCAGGTGGGGTCTTTGTTCCAGTGCCTTGCCAGCCTTAAAGCCAGCAGGTCCATCCCCCCCCACCTGGTTAGGAAAAATTTGCCTGGTCTTCCACTTCCTGTTCTGTGGGTATGACCTTTAACATTTCCACCAGGACCAGGGTCCCTGATTCATACACATTTCCAGGGGTCATTCCTGCTTCCAACAGTCTGTCCAGAACTTTGTGTCCAAATCTTACAGGGTCCCCAGTGGTCACCGGGTAGGCTGGCAAGACCTTTGCATGGTCCACACCCACAGCAATGGCAGAAGCGCAAATCCGCCCCAGCTGTGCTTTATTTGGTTGTGAACCCCATACACTGACAAAGTCCAAACAGGTGGCCAGTGAACTGGGGACCTGGATTTCATGTTCACCTAATTTCTTCAAATTGATTTTATTCATGTTGTACCCCATGAAGTTGGATTATGAAAGTGCAATCACACCACCATAACAGGTGAAGTTCAGGGTGAAGTTGGAAGGGTCGCCTTCACTGAAGTCCAAAGAACATACACATTTCCCCAGGGTCACAATGTGGTCAGCTGTGTCACCAAAATCAGTTCCTTCTGCTGTGTATCGGATGTCCACACAGTAGTGTTCCACAAATGGTGTTCCAGCTGTTCCTGTTGAAATGTTACCTGCATAGGCCCCAGACTGATTGATGAAGTCACGGACACTTCCCAAATCAGCACTGGTAAATTCACGGAAATTGAAACTGAATGAACCTGTGATGGCGCTTTCATCCTGCTTTCTCACAGAACTGAACACACCCCTGTCCATCGTCACCAGTTCTGTAAACTGCTGGGGCTGGCTGAATGTGAAGTTTCCATCTTCAAAAGCGACTTCTAACACAACAGGACTTCCTGTTCCGTCGAGTAGTTCAATTTTTCCATCTCGTTTTGTCTTTGGTATAAGTGAATAGGCCATAATGTCCTTCCTGTGTGTAGTTAAATAGTGTGTAAAGCTTGAAAGTCTATGGTGATTATACAGTATTCCTGGCTGTCTGTCACTTCCCTAGTGGATGATAAATACCTGATGGTAAAGTCATTGGTTCCAGTGTAGGCTTCCAGGACTTTATTGATGACAGACACTTCAGCGTCCAGGGCCAAATCATAATCAGTGGGGTAAATGTCCAGGGGTCGAAGTCTGAAGGCAAAGGTGACCTGAACAGGGGTATTTAAATAGACACCTATGGTTCTTCTTTGTCTTTCATCCATAGCTACACTGGAAGACAGACCCACAGTAAAACCCCGGTGGGCCATCGTGTTCTGTGTCCTTCCAAAGTAGTCAGGGCTGTGTGTGGATTCCTGGAAACCTGACAGTTCTGACACCTTGCTGGCTATGGTACCCCGAAGGGTTGACAGGTTCATCTTTTCATCCTTCTGAAGTTTCCATGTCTTCCAGGCTGGGACAGATAAATCACGGGCTGTTTAGCCTGGCGCTGGTTTGGTGTTTCAGACTGACCTGAATGTGAATAGTCATATACAAAATTGATGGTCTTCCATTCATGTGTGTACTGTCTGAAATGTTCACTGGCTAGGTCTAAATATCTACCATTTGACTGTCCCAGTGAACTGTGGAAGTCCCTGAAAATATAATACAGTGTGAGGTTCTGATGGGAAGCCCTGAAGGATTCAGCAGACATCACCAGGTATTCCAGGCCACCACCTTCTGTTCTCATTCGTTGTATCATGGTAAACCAGGCTTCATCAATATAAGACTGGTATGATGACATAGAACTGGGGCGAAGGTCAGCCAGCTGACTATATACGGCAGTCAAATCCCCATCTGAAACCACTGGATACAGTCTTCTTAATACTACAGCGGCCGACCTTCTAAAGTTAAACACACCACCCGGGAAGGTCAGTTCCCATTCCTGGACATAACCTTCCCCCAGCTGAAGGTCTGATGTCAGGACACTAGGGGCGTGAATATATTCAGCAATGTTTCCAGGTGAAGTTCCTGTGGCACTGTCCACCAATTTTTCCCCTGAAGGCTTCAGAAGGGTGTACTTCACTAGACTGGGACCCACCAATGAACCATCACGATAAACAGGAAGCTGGGATGTCTGTGACTTCCCCCTTTCCAGTAGTTCAGGGACTTTTATCTGTGGTGCGTATGGTGTAGAAGAAGACATGTTATTCCCTTAAATCATTGTAGATTTCCAGGCCCCTGGTTTCAAACTCTTTTTTGAAGGCCTTCATGGCTTTCAGTTTATCATTGATTTCATCAATCTTAGCCTTCACTTCAGGCAAGTGTTGGGTATTTATCAATTTCTGGGGGATTTTACTTTCCCGGTGGATGATGAGTTCCCAAAAGTGTGGTTCAGGGGTTCCTAAGATGTTGGACTGTAGAAGGTCCACACACCACATTCTGAAGGCTTCCACATCCATCTTTTCAATCAGATGTCCAGCCACTACTTTCACATTCTGCCACTTTGGAACATGGTATCTTCCACCCCGGACTGGATACACGTGCATATAATCAAACCGCTGGGGGTCCAGGTATACCCATCCTTTTTGTTGAAGGCTTCCAATTCTGCTTCCTGGGTTTCCGACTTCCCCAGCCACCTGTCTGATTCCATTGACACCTGGGACCACTCTTTCCATTCTGATTGATGGAACAAAAAATCCCTTCTTCACTGTGGTGGTCTTTGCCTTTTCACCCTTTCCAGTTGTCTTCTTTACATCCATGTAAAAAAATTCCCAGTTCGATGGGTGCCATTTATAGAAAAATGGATGGTTTGGTCTGGCTGGAAGGACTGCTGTCTGTGGTTTTTCCAGTGGTGTCCAGTTCTGTGGTTTAATGTTCATGTTGTACCCTGTTTTAAGTTGATAAATGAAGGGCCAGGAATACACCCAGCCCCCCTTCTGAATGGTTAGTGTCTAAGATTAGACCGCACCTTTGAAAGCTACACCACGGTTATCATCAATGATAGACATACCCAGGTAACAGTGGCCCACAATACGGGTCAAGGCTTTGTCTGCTTCACGGTCCATTTCAATGAGAACTTCACCCATGTCCATGGTCTGAACAGCACCTGGAAGGGCTGAAGGCATACCATTTGCATATCCAAGGGCACCAGGGGCAAAGAAAGCACCGATATGGTCAACACCATCATTGGTGATGTGTGAAGAAGTGTAGATGTCAACACCCAGGAAAGAACCTTTATAGTGTGAACCTTTGGCTGAAAGTGCTTCATAAGAGGCAGGAACAAATTGAAGAATACCTGTGGTCTGTGCCAAGATACTGTCCTGAATGTCTGCGAATTGCTTAGGGTGCAGCAAAGCCACATATGGACCTGGCGCCCCTACACCTGAAGCAGCTGATTCCAAAGCCTGAACAGCGTCAATGAAATGGGCTACAGTGTTGGCAAAGCCTGACTGACCCATGATTGTGCTGAAACTTGCAACAGTCGCACCAGTAAGGTCAGCAAACAATTTGTCATAGCTGTTACTGATTGATTCAGCAATACGGAAAGGGTCAATGCCATTCACGGCGCCAGCCAATTCAGTCATACCACCGAGGTCAGACAAAGCATAAGCCAAAGCCTGGCGCTTCACCACGATGTCCACACCACCGTCAGCGATTGAAGAATCTGAAACTTGATTAGCTTCAGTTAAGCCTGTGAAAGCTGTAAAATCACCATCATCCAGCCCAGCTTTTCTGACACGAATCGTATCTGAGCCACTGCCATTGATACTTCCACAGTAGTCAACAAATGGGGTGTTTCGAAGGTTAGTAGAGTCTTTCAACAGAATTCGGATTTCCTGTGAAATGATTTTTTCAAGTCGAAGGTCCTGGTTTTGGACCATAGTATGGAATGTAGTAGCCATTTTAAATACCTAGTTAAGTGGGTTTGTTTTTTGTGTGTGTGGTTCTTCAGCTGTTACAGGTGCGACCTGACCACCAGGAAACTGTATTTGATATAACTATACACGATTTTCACAGGTGTGTCTAGGACATAAAAAAACCCACCCTGGGAAGGATGGGAAGGGGGGTACAAACCCTTTTTTTTATGGGGAAGTGTGAACTTACAAAGACACCACAATTTCAGCGCCTGAAACATTGATGACAGACTTCACTTTGACATTGTTAGCATCCACCAATTGGACATCTAACTGAACCAAGTTTCCTGAACTGTCATATGCTGACACATGTACAATCTTTTCACCCAATTGGTGGTTCAAGGTTGCGAAGGTGTTAGCTGTCAGGTTTTGTGGTGCGAAGGTACTTCTAAAGGCTGATTTTTGAACCAATACCTGACCACTGGTGACTGTCGCCATGTTTCCAGCTGCTGGGTCTGCTGTGATGGCTGCCTGGGCTCTAGCTGTGGTGAAGAATAAATTGGTTCCTTCTGTAATTTGTCCCGAATTTGCCGACAAAGACAGAACACCAGTTCCTGAATTGTAAGCAAGGCCTGAACTATCTACAGAAATACTGGCCCGACTTCTTGCCTGTGTGAAGAATAAATTGGTTCCTTCTGTAATTTGGCTCGTATTGGCATTTAATGAGTAAACACCATCAGAATAGGAAAGACCTGTCCCAGCTGCAAATTCAGCAAAGACAGCTGAAGCAGGCAAAGACAGAACACCAGTTCCTGAATTGTATGTCAACAATTGCGTATCAGGGGAAGAAACAGCTGCCAAAGACAGGGCGCTTCTGCTTCTAGCGTCAGTGAAGTAAAGATTTCCACTTTCTGACACCATTGAAGAATTCATTGCCAAAGTGATAACACCAGTCCCTGAATTGTAAGAAATACCTGAACCTGACACACTGATAGCGCTGCGACTTCTGCTATCCGTATAATATAAATTTGAACTTCCTTCACTGATTCCGTCCGAATTTACATTCAATGAGTAGATACCATTTGAAGCATCGTATGAAAGACCTGTCCCAGCACTGAAGAAACCACGGATTTCACCCTGGTCAGCAGTGATGGCACCTGTGGCGCTGTTGTAATCAATACCAGCTGAAGCGGAAAGGAACCCACGGACTTCAGCTGCTGAAATGTCCTGTCCTTCAATTTCTGCCCAGTCAGTAGCATCCCCAGCAGTTCCACCATCATGGATGAAAGTCTGTGCACGGCCTGAAACACCAGTCAGGATGATGATGTCACCTTCTTGTTTTTCATCACCATTGGTGTAGTTAGATGAAATCCAGTTGTTCAATGAAGTGGCTGAAGTATCCACAGACACATCTGTGATGGTCAGGGGCTTCAGTTTGAGTTTAAGGTCACCGCCTTCAGTTACGAGTTCAGCATAGTTGGCACTGTCTGAAGCGATACCAACCACAGAATTGGCTTCCAGGTATGATTTAGTGACAGCATGATTATCAGCAGAAGGCGCACTGTTCAATTGGACAGCCCCTTCAAAAATATTGGTGGGTGAAAGGAATTGCATGGTTCTAACCTCTTAAGTGTGTTGAAAATGGTCTGTGTTTTTCAGACCTGTTCACACCTTATCTGATATAAACCGACCCTGAAATTGCATTCACGAAAGTAACCACCAGGACATCCACAGAAGTATGTGTGATGTCTGCCAGGACCACTTCACCACTGGACAGAACCACCTGGACTTCAGGAAAGTATCCTTTGTTGTGTGTGATGGTTACCTGTGTGCTATTGCTGAATTGAAATTCCACAGGTGTCTGTGGAAATAGTGTTGACCTTGCCATGTTGTACCCTGTATTTTTTCTATTCTTCTAGTATCAGAACCACTGTAGCTGTGGTCCCAGTAGCAACAGCCACAAAAATAGAATTGTGCTGATTGGTCCCCCGTCCCCTATTGATAGACAGATACCCATCTCTTTTGATGAAGGCTTTGTCTACCCCTACCAGGCTTCCACCATCTGTTCCAGTGAAGGACACAAACAGGTCTTGGTCATCTGACCCCAAAGTGATGGTGAAGGCCTTGGAAGGTAAGATGATTTCAAGCCATGTTTGAACAGCTGTGACATTCTGAATAATTGGATAGGTGTCCAAGCTCTTTAAATCTAAAGACATCTATCACCGCCCCATCCAGGCTTTCCTTACTGCTTCACGGTTAGCACGGTAGAAGTCTAAGTCTTCACTGGCTCTTTTCAGAAGGTCTGTGGATTGAACTGGGGCCTGAACTGTTCCAGTGTTTGTCTTTGGTGGAAGGATGGCTGGGGGGTCCATTTGTGCCTGGACTGGTGCCTGGGGTTCCATTCCATTTTCCTGAACTGCTTCAGCACTGCCTTCAGAAGGGGCTGATTCAATCTGAAGATGTGGTCTAAGTGTGACAGGTGCCTGGGATGGGTCGGCCTTCATCGCTTGCAACCATTCAGACATGGATACTGGACTTTCCTGTCCCTTTGTCGCCTTGCTATACTGCCATTCCACCAGTTCACGGATTTCAGGGTCCTGGAAACCCTGGTCAGCCATCAGAACCTGGCGCTGGTATCTAGTATTTGCTGTTTCCAGTTCACTTTCCAGTTCTTGAACCCTGGAACCCAGTGTCTGAATTTTTTGCAGTTCACCAGCCTGGCTGTCCAGCTGTTCCTGGTAGGCTTTGGCCTGTTCTTCTGCCTGGATGGCCCTGGAACTAAGTTTCTGTATCCTAGACTGGAAAGCCTGTTCCATGTCTGATTTCAAGACATACTCTTGACCGTCATGTGTAACTGTCTTCATTTTGTCTGTACCCCTGATGTGTGTTGTTTCTGTGTTTAATATAATCATTGAAGAAGGATATGGCTAAACCCTTATTATCCCAGTTCATTTCATTTGGTATTTCCAAGTAATTTTCCAGGTCCTGAAATGGAAGCCAGTGGTCCCACAGGTCCAAAAGTATCAGGGTCCTGGGCTGGGTTTCAGCATACTGACAGGATTCATGGACCAGTCTGATGGTGGATACCATGGAAACCTGGTACCTCGAAGCCAGCCATTCCACCCTGGCAGCTTCATGGTCCATTGGTTTTTTACAGTGTTGACATACTAGACTGGTCATAAGTATTCAGCCCTTTCCCTTCTAATTTGCGCCAGGTAGTCCCTGGCTTCTTTGCTGTCCATGTCATCATACATCATCATCACAGCCGTGACAGGTGAAATCAGACCAGCCTGAAGTTTGGCAATGATGTCTTCCCTTTGTGCTCTCATTTCTTCAGGTGACAAAGGAATGGAATGATATGAAACCCGGTATCCATCTTCAGGAAGGGAAGTGCCCAGGTATCTGTTGGCCAGGATAGCAGTTTTTGCCAACAGTTCTTCATCCCCCATTCTTTGACATGGGGCATATTTGGCCTGGGCTGACCTTTGTCCAGCCTTGCTGACTGCCAGGGCGAAGCCACTTCTGGGGTCTGCTGACTGTCTTGAAATGTCTGATGGTGAAATACCTGCAGATAGGGCCACCCTCATTTCATATTTTGATACACTTTCCAGTAAATCATTGGGGTCTGTTGCAATACCAAACTGACCAACCAGGGGCTGACCTTGACTGTCAGGGTCCTGGCTGAAGACTAGAATACTGGAAGGGTCAGTGGAAATACTGGCGCGTCTTGAAAGTTCATTTTGGTCCAGGGTGTTCAATCCTGCCAGGGTCAACCCAGCCACATACTTCTGTGACCAGCTGGCATTTCTCACCAGGTGCCCCCACATTGTAAAATAGCAGGCTGCAGACAGTGACCCATAAAGTTGGGCTGAACCTGTATAGGTATCCCACAGGAAACCAGTCTTTTCAGCATGGTACAGAACCACTGGAAGGAAGGGGCGCCCCTGGCTGTCTCTATATGGATAGTCAGCCCCCTGGTGGGTAGGGTGTCCCATATAGTATTCACTTACATCCTGACCCAGGCTTCCATCCTTATTGATTAAGAACATACCAAATGAAGGGTTCTGAATGTCACGGATGTCCAGGATGTCAGCCACCCAAACCAGGTTTCCTTTTTCATCCTTCCTCATTCTGTATTCCTGATAGTACACTGGAAGGTCAGGCTGGTCAGGATGGCTTTCACAATACACCATATCAGGGGTGACCATCCGATACTGGATTCCTGGGAACCTGGTGACTGATTCAGTGTGTGGGTTCACATCTATTCTGATGATGGCTTCCCTTAATCCCAGGACCATCTGTTGTGTTCTTTGCATGAGTTGCCACAGCCCAGCTTTAGTGACCAGTCCTTCACGGCCCACCAGCTGGTCTATGTCCCCATTCATGTTGGTCACTGCTGGGGTTTCATGGTACAGGACAGCCAGTTGTCTTGTTATCTGTTCAAATACATTTGAACTTAAATCTGAAGGACCCATGGCTTCCCTTCTATCAGGTGACATGTAGGCAGCCAATTCCCTTTCCAGGTCTTCTTCGAAGGCCCCCAATATCATCCTTCTTCTAAGACCAGTATGGTCCCATCTGTTCTGTTCTTCCTGTGTTTTTGCCATGGGTTTCATGGGTTGATTGCTGTATTTCATCAGTACATCCTTATTGAAGGGGGTGGGCTGTTAAATCTGTGTTTTGAAATTATTTCTATTGTAGCATATCGAAGCGCGTCTATACAGTGACCATGGGGGTCCTTACTTCTGTCAGATTGGTTCTTCTTCATGGTCCAGCGCTGTATGGACTCTATAGTCTTTGAACACCTGGGATGAATGAAGAATTGGCGCCTTGCCATGATGGTGTGTAACATGGCAGAACCATAATAAACAGAATGTCTTTTCTTCTTTATGGTTCTGATTCTGAAGGGTAACATGGGCACCCTCATAATGGATTCAAAGGACCTCATGAGTAAACTATTGGACATCTTCCCATGTCCCTGGCTGTTTCCATAATGGACATTATCCCCTGTCCAAGTGCACTGGGCTGGAAGGACATTGTTCCTGGTTAACATTTCCAGGATGGCCCTGGCATGGGATTCAGGTGGCGCCGCCCCGCTGATATATTCATCCAGGACATACAGCCAGGGGTTCTGTGGGTCATCCATGTTCAGGGCTACCAGCATGGCTATCTGTGTATTTGGCTGACTTCCATGGTCTATTCCAATAGACATCTGATAATTTGCCACTGGTGGGGGTAGGGAAGAAATCATGGTTTCTTCAAAACAGTCAAAGACCCGGCCTTCAGGTATTCCGACAACCCAGTCCCCATTCAATCGGGCCGCCCTGTCTATGGGTAGATAGGTCTGACTGATTCGGTCAATCTGTTCCTGGGTTATAATGGGCTTACAGTATTTTGGTGTAGTGGATTCCACTGTCAGGGGGGCTTTGGTGCATGAAATCACACCATCTTCTACCAGCTTCTGCATATATCGGACATCACACCCCACAGGTGTCATGGTTATACAGATGGTCCCAGTTTTTCCACCAGCCCCACCCCGTAATGTTCTGGCTGCCACTTCATTCCATACTTCCTGTGTGACAGGTTCATCCAAATGGACCACCGAAGCAGTAAAGGAAGCCAGTCCCAGCCCCTGATTGGCTGTTTTTATGTATATGATTGACCCGTTATTGAACCTGACCAGTGGATGGACACCTTTGAACCCCTTCCCTGGGATAAACTCACAGCTGGGATGAAGTTCATCCTTCGGACATAGGGCATAAAGTTTTTCTTGAATGGTGATGGACTGTTGATGTGAATGTGTAATCAAATAAGCCTGAATGGGTGGTGGGTCTGTTCTGATATAGGGATGGGTTCCTAAGCACCTGTGTAACAGTTCCACACATCCAGTGGTGGTTTTTCCACACTGGTTTCCCCCCAAAAAAAGTTTCACCTTCCCTGTATCACGAAGCCAGGCTTCCTGTGGTGGGGTAGGACAGAAGTAGTCCAGGGGTGACCTGGTAGCCCTGTCCTTCAGTTTCCTGATTCTTTTGGTGGCTTCACGTATCGACATTAAAATCTATCCCTAGTACACTGGACCCTTCCTGGATGATGATACAGATGGGCCTGGACTGGATGATGGACAGAACCACACAGACCTTCAGGAAGTATTCTGTCCTGGGTTCGGCCCCCTGGCGCCACCTTGTTAGAAGGGACTGACTGGCACCCACTTCCCTGGCCATCCATGCCATGTTCCTTCCTTCTTTGGTCACCTGTATTCTGACCCATTCCCCAAATGTTTTTTTCATCACTCATTCCATGACAGTCACAGGGTGAACATTCACACACTTCACACACATCCATTTTTCTTCTTCCACCGGGCTTCAGCATGAACCATTTCAGAAACATTCATCAGGGCCTCGAATACCAGCTGCCTGGGACTTCTTCCCTGACAGGTTCCAAACACTTCACACATCATAATCAAATTGGGAAGTTTCGGTGGGTTCTTTCCATTGAACCATCTGTCCACACTGGTTTCAGAATGTCCTGTCCTTTCAGCCAGTTCCTGATATGTGATTCCACTTTTCACCACTTGTTTTTCCAGCCACGCCCCCAGCATTTGATTCCCCACATATTTCACTTCCTTTTCCCCACTATTTCCACACACTGTTCCAGGCCCACACCACTGTCCTGACATTCTGAAACCATGGTCAGACTGTTGGCCAGGTTGGCTATCTGTTCACATTCATCCTGGCTGGCGCCATCCCCTTCCCGGGTCTGAAGTCTGCAGAACATTTCACGGCATAACAAATCACCATGGTCAGCCATCCATTCCTGGGAACAGCTCACCTGAAGAAGGTGTGTGGAAGTCAGGTTCTTTTTGATGTCCAGTTCACCCTGGTTCAGTGACAGCTGTATTTCTGCCAGGTCTTTGATGACTTCACCCTGGTTCTGAAGGACCTGCTGGGTGGGGTCTTCTTTTCCCTTTATCCACAGGAAGACACCAGTGGTTCCCAGTGTCCCAGTAAATAGTCCTATCAATAAAGCATATCCAATAGTCATTTTATTCACCCTTCTTTCCACTGTTGATGTGTACCACATTTCCCAGGGCATGGATGTCCCCTTCCAGTCTTTGTCTTAATATGGGGGGAAGGGAAATAATGGCTGCTGTTATTTCCTGGACCAGCTGTTCATCTGTCAGTCCATCCATTTCATCCATCATTCCTTCTTCAGCTTCAATCTGTTTTATCTGTGTAACCACTTGAAGGAACTGGCGCTGAAGGGCTGCATATGCCTGCCAGCTTTCAGACTGTTCAGCCTTCATCATGGATTTCTTCAGGTCCATAGCCTGGTCCCTTAACAGTTCCAGGGTGTTGGTAGGAAGTTCCACATGTGGTTCTTCTTTTCTGTTCATTCCATCCTTACTGTATCCATGTCTTCTTTCCAATATCCAGGTGAACCATGGCCCCTTCCACTTCTGCCCTTTTTACCTGGTCCAAAAATGTACAATATGATTTTTGTTTGGGGTCTTCACCCTTCTTCAGCCAGTTCCAAAGTGTGGACCGGGTTATCCCAGCATAGTCAGCAGACATTTCATAAGTACACCCGGCTGAAATGGCCTGAATAATTCTGTCCTTCCTGGCTTTTGTGAACTTGCTGGGTCTGCCCTTCTTTGTGTTT
>CAACVD010000230.1_pt1 | contig 26744 bp, 23 predicted proteins | sample 2381771 | NCBI WGS metagenome assembly CAACVD01 (sample SAMEA5211965, study PRJEB30684) | marine metagenome | biome: Marine; feature: Epipelagic; material: Water | collected 2015-10-15 | depth 15 m
TACAAAGAGAGGTGTGTAGTTTGTGGTGTCTTAGGCGCAAGTGCAATTGTAAATAGGGAACAAGCAAAGTTGGTTAGCATACATGCTGCAATTTCAATCTCAGGTGGAGATGCAGTAACAGTTAAAGTTTTCAATGGAACTGACAATACTGGAACAGAACTTGCTAGAATACATCAAGCAACTAATGGCCATTACAACTTAGAATATGATATGCATGGTGTTCTATGTAGGAATGGAATATTTTTGGAAGTAGCGGAAGCAGGAAGTTCTACGGCTAATGTTTCTGTCGAGTTCAATTGAGGTGTTATTATGGCAGCATTAAATCACGATACTAGATTAGTAATGACTATTTTATTTGTAGGAACAGTAAGTGGAGCAAACGTATTCTTTTACTCCAAATATGGAAATTTGTTTCCTTATGATGCACTGACTCACGCCTTTGTATTTGGTTTAATTACCGTAGGTGCTATTATGTGCATCAAGGCCATGTTTGACTTATGGGCTAATGATAAAATTGAACTCTATCTTTTGGATAGAAGAATACAAGCCTATTGGGATAGAAAGCAAAGAGAGGAACAACAAAGACAGAAACTTATGGAGACTGTCAAAAACTACAATCAGTATGCTTTACCAAATCAATCCCCTATATCCGCTACTTATGAAGACAACGTAATTAGCAACGAATTCTTATCTACGATTCAACCATAGGTGTAGTCGATGGTTCTTTCCGACATAATGGGATTTAGCGAATCAGACTACTTATACAATCAAAGTAGGGCGCATTCTGCCGATTTGTTTTTTTTGGAAAGTTAGGGCTTGGTTTTGGGGAATCACCTTTACTCTGTCATTTTTTCTAATTGGAAATATCATGGGTGCTTTAGGTATAGACATAATGGGTTCCATCACAGAGGCAGTTATTGACTGGTGGAATCATTAGGTGTTACAATGTCGATGCTTGCTGGCTTTGCCGTAGTAGTAACAGAAGCAGCGATATCATTTTTCAAAAGAATACATGCGATTAATTTTGGAGTTTATGGTGCGACTATGGTTGGTAAAACAACTCTTAGTCATCAATTAAGAACTAGAGGAGAGGTTCAAACCATAAATGAAAGAACTGTCGGATTGCACAGGGCTACAAGAAAAACAATTAAATTGGATGGTGATGCCCACACCATTAGGAGTTCCGATATAGGGGGAGAAGCAATTTATTGGAAAGAATGGGTAAAAGATATGCAAGTTAGAAAACCTAAGTATGTTATATTCATGATTGACCATAGACATTTAGATAGTAATGCTAACCTAGACCACCAAGTAGCATGGAAGTTTTTAGTAGATATTGTGATTAATGATTATTGGCCTTCCGGAAAAAGAAAAAAAGAAAAAGATTATCCTTTGGCAGTATCTATTTGGGCAAATAAACATGATATTTGGGGAGACAAATACAAACTAGATAAAGAAAAACCAATGACAAAACACGAAATATTTGAGCCTTTTAGTTACGGAATGAAAAAATTAAATGATAAAGGAATAGCAACTCACAAGTTTATTGTTTCAGCAAAGTCAGAGCCCGATATGGTATATAGAGGAATAACCACTATGATAAAAGATTACTGAGGAAGAAAAATGTATCAGCAGCCAAATTTAATAAATACGCAGCAACAAAGAAATGCCTTTTTGCCTAAACTAGAACAGTTTAGAGCAGCAGGGCCGATAGAAGAATATAAGTTTGATTCAATCAAACCAAAGAAGAAACTTAAAGAGATTTCAAAAATTCTTCTGCCGGAAAAGAAAAAATTTATTGTGAATTATGGATTCAAATTTAACTACAAAGATAGGTGTGTAGTTTGTGGTTCTTTCCAAACTTGGGAACCTAGTGATTATCTTAGACCTCCAATACCATTAGATAGAGTAGAGAAAGGAAGACCAATGAGAGGAACGTATTGTCAAAGACATGCTGCTATCCATAAACAAATGGAAATGCTACAACAACAAATTCTTGCAGAAGAACATGGATTAGATTTTAAAGCCTTTATTCCTAAACCTAAAATCCCTCAAATAATGAGAAGAACACCGCTAACTAATTTAAGTCCAGACGATGTAGCGTCTTTAACGGGGGCCGGATGGGTCATACAATCACCTACTTTAAACGACGAAGAAAGTAGAAAAGAAGAAACTCAAAGGCTTATGTTAGACATAGAAAATAATTTTAAAAGAATTAACTTTTTGTTAGGAGATGGTGAGGAATAATGGGTATTTTTGGAACTTCAAATGGGACTGTTTTAAATGCAGTTCAAACACAGAGCGATGCACAATTTAAAACAGTGAATAATTTATTGTCTTTACAAGACAACCATGTTGAAGAATTTTTTCAATATCATGGTGAAGTGTTTTTAACTACCTTTGAAAAACTTATGGAAGATGTCGTTGAAAGAGTAGTTAGCAAAATGTTGGCTAAACTACAATTCACTACTGATTCTACTACTGGAATGTTAAGAATTCATAATGATGCTATGAGAGAATTTGAGAAGATAACTCAAGAAAATATTGATTTAGATATTCAAAAGATTCTACAAAGTGCAATCAATACAGAAGTAATTAATCAAAGAAAAATGGCTAAACAACAATATCTAGAATCTCAAGGCTTCAATAATGGAGGTCAGCAAATGGGAGCAATGCCAATGGGTCAACAAGGAATGGGTCAACAAGGAATGATGGGAATGCAACAACCTAATAATACTGGTTATCCAGTTCCTCCTGCTGGAACTGACAATTATGGAAGGCCATATTGGATTAATCCTCAAAATGGACAGATGACATATGAACCTCCAAATGCAGGACTAGGTATTGGTTCCGCACTTCAAAAAGGAGCAGCATGGGCAAAATGGTTAATGTGAGTTGGGATAAATGACCCTCGGCATATCTAAGGCGGCTCAAGAAATTAAGTGGCCTAGATTAAAAGATGTAGGGGAAGCCGGAACTTACAGAAAAATAAGAGTTGTAGACTTAAAGAAAGAATTGATTTCTGAATTTTTATACTATATATTTGATAAGTATAATACAACACAACATCCTAAAATTAAAGACTTGCCTTTTATTTTAGAGAAGGCAGAGCAAGCAAATCCAGAATTTAAAGATAAAATACAGAATGCTGCTAAGTTAGCAATGAAATCTATTAAGAATATGACTATCTCCGATGTTCAGAAAAACAGAGGAATAGATTTCAATTTACCGGACAAACTAAAAGAATATACTTTACAGTTGAAAGTAAAAGATATGATAGATTATGATGTCGATGAATTGTTTGATACTGCTGAATACAGTCCCGATAAAGAAGGAAAACCAAAAGCAGAACTTAGAAGAGGAGAAATTGAAGGATTTTCAAATGCAGAATATGAATCATATTTTTCTTCAATTTACGAAGAAAAAATTGACGATTCTAAATATAAAAATTATGAGGGCCGCAAAAAAAGATATTTGCAGATGCCAGAAAAGACAGAAAAAGAAAAGAAAGAAAAGGATAAAATTTTAAGGTCAATAGAAAAAATGGACAATAGTAAAATAAAAACTATTACAGTTGATGAAAATAAAAATAGAGGCAAGGAAAATAAATTAAAAGAATTGGGCTATAAGTTTTTAACAATGACTTCTCTTTCAAGAGATGGAAGCCGTAAAGAAAACACTGAGGCTCTATTAGGGCAAGATAGTCCAATTATCCCAAAAGAACAAATGAAAGAATACAAAAAAGTAAAAATAAATACTGATGTTTTTGAAAATATAATTTCACAAATAGAACAGTTTGAAGGCATTGGTAAAGGTCGTGATATTGAAGATGTAGTTTCTGAAATAATTGACTATTTAGAAGATGAAGATTTTATTGGTAGTCCTATTCCTAAAGAAACAATTCGACTTTTTAGAAAATTTGCTCTTAACAGAAAAGGCCAATTTTACAAATCATTTTTTGAACAAATAAAAGATAGTTCTTCAAAAATTAAATTAGTTTTTCAATTAGAGGGTCTTTTTGATACTATTAATGAATTTTCATCAATGTTAAAAGAAAAAGAAGAAGACCTATTTGAAGACATTGAGGATAATTTGTCTCCGTTTGTTTTTAATATCAAGGAAATAGAATCCATTATATTAGGCATGGAAACTGCTGGCGAAGAAGACCTTGAAAAAGAAAAAGAACTGAAAGAAAAGATGGAAGATATTAAAAAAGATATAAGAAAGAAAAAATCAGTAATATCCGATAAAGAACAAGAAAGAAAAAAATTGTTGAGAACTAAGAACAAAAATACCAGTGAAATTAAAGCACTACAAGAAAATATTGAAAAGGATTTCGCAGACTCACCAAAACTAATTAGAGGACTCAAAGAAGACATTAGAGAACTTGAAAAAGAAAATAAAAAATTAACTAAAGAAATTGAAAAGTTAACAGAGGAAACTGAAAAGTTAACAGAGGAAACTGAAAAATTTGTTGAAACAGTTAATTTAGTTCTAAGAGAATATAAACCTATTAAATCAAAATTAGATACTATAAGAGAAACTAAATCAGCAAAAAAGTTAATTCTTTATTTAACTAGCGGTAGTAAAAAGGAAAGAAGTAAAAAAATCGATACTTTTCTCAAATCTTTAGGAGAAATAATAGATGAGAAAATAAAAGAAAATAAACCTAAAAACAAAGAATTAGCAGAAAAACTCAAGAATCAAATTGAAAATACTTTATTTACTTCTGACATTAATTTAGATAGATTAGACGAACTAATTAAGAAAATTAAAAAAGAACAAAAATTAGATATAGTTTTCGCTTCAATAGAATCAGAAAAAATGGGAAAAAAATATTTGATGGATTACTATCAAGAATTTGTAAAAAATCCTAATCAAATAGGATTAGATAAGATATTTAAAATACTCTTTAATCTAAAGGACAGGATTATTTCCACTATGAAAAGAGAAGATAAAAAGGCAGAAAAAGAAATTAAAGAACTACTTACAATGAAGCCTTCGAAAAATGTGTTTAACAACAAATTTGCTGAAGAAATCTATGATAAACCAAAAGAAAAAATTAAAGAAAAGTTTTCATCTTTACTGAGAGATTTGTCTGGAAAATATAATATGAAATTTATAATAAAGAAAATGATTTCAGTGGAAGTTAATGATAAAAAAGAAATTAAAGAAGAAATATTTTATCAATTTGACACTAAAAGCAAATACACTAGGGTTACTGATATTGGATATAGAAGAGTCCCTAAAGGGATAGGTGGGGGAGAAAAAGAGGGTGGTTTTACACCATTCCCTAAAAAATTTACTTCCACTGAAATTAAAATAGACAAATTAACACAAAGAAATTTAGACAGATTTTTACAAAAGATAAAAATTAAAATAGAGAATTTAGAGGATTCAATTTAGGAGTAGTTATTATGCCAGTCGCATCATCCCCAAGTGATTATACGTCAATAGATGTTGATTATTCAACAGGTAAAGGGTTTTACACAGACAAAGGAGCCGTTTCTGATTTACTTCAAGTTCCTGCATTTTCTTCCTCTACATTTCCTAGTCAGTCCCAAGTAGGGTCAATAATCAAAAACATAGAAGGATTGGTAGATGACAAAGTAAAGCGTTCTTATAGGCCAATCATTTACAAAGATGAGTATCATAATTTTGAATTTGTTAGACATCCAATGCAATCTTATTATGGTGGCTATGTTGGTTTTATTCAATTAACTACCATGAAAGTAAAAAAGATAGTATCTCTAAAAGTTTGGCAAGGAAACAGTTACGAAGAATTAGCATCTGCTCAAGCAAGTATTACTTTAAATCCTGATGACTATCATAATCTAAGAAGCATATCTTTACAACTACCAAATAGCGGCGATACCTTTACCATATATCACCATGCAGAAGGAAGCCTATCTGCACACAATACCTTTGATACTAGATTTGGTGCAAAAACAATGGCTAGAGAAATATGTCATTTAATTAATGAAGAGTTCCCTTCCAAAACTGCTCAATTTACTGGTGCTAACCGAGAAAAAGAATCTTCCTCTTCACCTAATAGTTTAAGCAGTAGTGATTTCTTTTATGCTTCTATTGACCCTGATAATGGATATAAAATAAATATTTCAAGTTTATTGGCTGGCGAAGATGGTTCTGAATGCACAATTACATTAGCAGATAAGGCGGGACAAAATTCTAATTCGAGTTCTGTGGCCTTTACAGATAAAGTAGATATGAAAAGATTAGGAAGTTTTTGGAAGATAGGAGATGAAGGAAGAATATTCTTTTTGAGAGATTATCCATATCATACACAAAATTCAATCATTATTACATACATTGCAGGAGATGGTAGAGTTCCTGCTGCTATTCATAAAGCAACAACAATGTTAGTTGCAGCAGAAATATTAAGGCATGATGACCAAACAATTTTAATAGGCGAAACTAATGCTAATATCAGCACTAAGGAGAAATATGACATTCTTAGAAATGAAGCGATGGAGATTCTAAAAGGCAAAGGCGACCTTGTTTATTTATTGGAGTGATAATATGACAAATACAATGAATGCACCTTGGTTCTCAATAATCAAAACATTAGCATCCCAACTTCCTCCGATGGGTGGGTATCTAACGGGTAATAAAGAAATACAAGATATTCAAATAAAAATTCAAGCGGCTAAAGATAGATATAATAAACAAATCGCAGATAAGCAAGCATATATTAGAAATCTAAAACAAGGTGGAGCAGCCTATAATAGAGAAAAACCGGAATTAGATAGACTGATTAGAAATAAAAATGCTCAAATGCAACCTTTACTCGCTCAATTGAGAGCAGCAAGATTCAGAGCAAGTCAGCAGCAGAAACCAAGTCCGCAACAGACATCAAGTTTAATGCAAAATTTACGAAGAACTCAAGGAAATCTTTCACCTCAACAACAACTCCAACCAACACAACCACAAACTCAAACGCAATACAATGACCCGAAAATTGCAGATACTATGGGTATGTTTGGAGAAGTTCAAAGAAGAAAAAAGGAAAGATTACCACAACAACCACAACCAACTCAACCACGAACACAAACACAACCACAAATTACTAATGTTGGAGGAGGTCAGGCTGGCTTACAAAATCCACTTCAAATGAAAAAACCTCCTCAACAAACACTTGCTCCAGAACAACAAGCAAGTATTAGGGCGCAAATGGATAAAATACGTCGATTAATGGCAAGTTCTAAAGATTTGCCAGATGGAGGAAAAACTTCTAAAAAATACGAAGACGAATTGAACAGATTAAAAGATAGATTAAAATCTTCTGGAATACCTGCTTAATGGTGAGTTTTCATGGAAGTCTCAATGAAAAGATTTCAAAAATTTTTAGATATTGAAAAAGAAAAACAGAAAGCAATGGTTGAACTTTCTGAGATTCTAGGGTTTGATATTAGTTTCAGTAATGAAGAAATGCTAAAAAATGCAGAAGAAAATTTTGTAAAAAATCTTTCTAAACAAATATCAGAGGAGTTTAGCAGGAGATTATAATATGGATGAAGTCTCTTTATTGATTGATTTAGTAAGTAGTAATTGGTCTGCTTCTGCTACGGCATTAGGGCCACTTTCGGGAGGAGGAAACGGAACAATTACATCAGACCATATTGGAACTCCTAACTTTGTAGATGTAAGAACCTTAGAAAAGAATAGAGGAGTTAGATATGATTTAACTGCAAAAGATGTTATTGTTTTCTTTGAAGATAACAATAATATTGAATATAATACAATACATTATGATGTCAGAAACGAAAATTATTCTTTTACTATGCATATAAGAACTATTCATGATGAAAGAGCAGGAACCGATGCTAATTTTGGTAAAGACAGGCTAAGGGCTTTATACTTGATATTGCGTCACGCAATTGAAACGAGTCGGAGAGGTTACACGGCAAGCGATGGTTCTAAGTTTAATCAACTCTTTTTAGGTTCGAGAAGTGAAAGCAATGATAGGTCAAAAAGACTATTCGGATATAAATTAAATGTGGAGGCAAAACGATTCGCAGTAAGTATTCCCTAGTAAGTTAGTTAAAAAAAGGGGGCAGGAAAAATGGCAGCAGAAAATACAGATATATTTTTAGGAAGCGGAGCAAGTATAACATTTGTTCCAGAGAACGATTTATTTATTGGAGTTGGATTAAAAGATGGAGGCGGTGCTTTAGACGGTTCTGCACAATCTGTTATTCAAGTCAATGCAACTTTCGATAGTGATTTTGAATTATTAACAGATTTATACAAAGGTTGTCTTCTTGAAAGATTTAATACTTCTGATGTTTTACAATCCACTCATAGAATAACATCTAATGATGCTAATTCATTTACTATTACTCCTTCTGCTTCTGCGGCCAGCACAGATTATTTTATCGTTAAATCTTATGGCGCACCAGTTCCGGCCCCTGCTGATACGGCAAAAAGACTTCTTTCCGACCAATGGTTAGGAATTCTAGAAAGTGCTACCTTCCCAACAACAGAAGTTGAAATGAAACAACAAAATCTTTCTCTTGGTGGCACTAGAAACTTCACTTACCAATACAAAGGAATCACTTCATTTACAGGAGGAAATTTAGGTCTTGTAGCAAATCACGGTGCGTTTTTGTATTATTTCCTTGGAAAATGCACAACATTAACTTGCAGCACAGATGCTTTGGCTACTGCTTTATCAAGTGATGCACATAGGCAAACTTTGGCTCATGGTTCAAGCGATAATAATAGTTTCTTGATTCGTTCTATGAATGAGTCTACTGCTGAAGTTGCGGCAGGTGACGATGCGGCTATTGGTGGTATAGTTGAAACTGGGCCAATATTTAGAAGAACTGTTGGTAATAAGATATGTCCACCTATTACTCCTTTCGAGGCTACTGATGCTCAATTAGACTTTTACCATAAATTAGACCGACCTGTAACTAGCGCAGCAACTATTACCAAAGCAATAACATATACTTTTACAGAACAAGATGGAGATTTACTTCCATCATTTGCCTTAGAACAAAACCTTAGCAAACTTACAGGAACTAATATTTACCGAACTGATAATGATGCTGATGCTGAAGATTTGAATTTTGTTAAGATTGCAAGAGGTTGTAGAGTAAATACCCTTACAATGACCGCTAATGAAAATGAAGAAGTTAAGATGACTCTTGATTTAAGCACAAGAAATGTTCACACTCTTGCTCAAGATGAACTTTATGATGCTAGAAGAGGAGTTACAGATGAAACTGGTTTTATCAATTATGAAACAAGCACTAATTCGGATAGCGCAAGAGAACCTTTCTTCTTTTCCGATGGCACATTTAAGGTATTAGGAAGCACATTCTTAAAAATTAATTCTTTAACTCTAACTATGAATAATAATTTACAAGACCGCAGATTTTTAGGAGTAGGAGCAAAAGATATTCAAGAATCTATTCCTGCACAAAGAACTTACGAAGTGTCTTTTACAGGCCATGTAACTGATGATGCTCTTTATACTGCCCTTTTGAATGATGCTGAAGACACTACACAAACAATGGAACTTGTATTTACAAAAAGCAATGAAGAAAATATTACATTAAAGTTTGATGATTATTTCATTAGTGCGAATAATTTTCCTATACCTGATGATAAAGGCCCACTTGTTGTAGAGGCAACTGTTATGCCAAGAACATTGAATACTTGCACAGTCAAAACTCATTGGATTTTACAGGGGTAATTTTGTGGTATCAAGACAAGATATAATTAAATTGACGCAAATAGAAAGGGCTAAAAGGCCAAAGCGTCAAACAAAAAAGACAACTACAAAGGCTAAGGAGGCTAAAAAAGAAACTCCAAAGTCTAAGTAATTAAATTCCACCAACACCGTTTGTTTGTTTGTTGGTTTTGAAGGTGGATAATTATGGAAAAGAAAATAATAAGTAATAAAGAATTGCTATTTGCAATGAAAGAAGCGACGGAACATTTTGTTAAAGTGTCTCCCGATAAAGATGAATATCTCAAAGTTTGGGTTAAAGAACCTACATGGCTTGAGGCTGAAAAGGCTCTCAATGCAGTTATGAAGATTAATTCGAAAACTCAATCTTTTGATATTGATTTACAAGCCATGTATAGATACATGGTGGAAAACTTCGTTGAAAAGACTGAACCACAATTATCTACAATTGATATTCTTAGATTAAGTCCTTTTGTTGGGAATCAATTAAAAGAAATATTACCTAACCCCATGATGATGATGCAGGGGGATGAGGAAAAAAACGAATAATAAGGGCGGCTATACAGGGTAAAACTAAAAATATAGACCCAAAATTAGCCTCTCTTATGTTAGTTTATACACTTTCTTCTGGATTAGGAATAAGTCCATTAGAAATATACAAAATGCCAGTTAGTATGGTTCAAGATTTGTTTTTAATCCACACTAACGTAGAAAAAATTAAAGCAGAGGAATTAGACAAAGCAAAACGTAAAGCAGGGGTGTGAGCATGGCCGATGAAGATATAAAGAGTATGGATGGTAGTCTTAAATCTTTAAGTCAAACAACTGGAATGGCTTCCGTTGAGTTCACAGGATTTACAAAAAGATTAATCAAGATGTCTGATAGCACAAATAATGCTGGAAAGGCATGGACTACATTTAGTAGATTAGTTTCCGGAACTCCTTTATGGAGCCTACAAAATAAATTTAGAGGAATCATTGAAATTTTTGCTGGTTTTGAAAGACGCTCTCAAGAAAATACTGCGGCATATAATGAAGAATTAAAAGCAACTCTAGATAGAACTAGGGCATATAATGAATTGGCAGATAGTTTTACTGATTTACAAATAGAATTTAACCAATACAATGCAGATACTATTAGTGGGGTAGAAAATGTTACTAAATTAAGTGATGCAACTAAAGAATTATTAGAGGGAACTTTAGAATTTCAAAAGGCTAATGCCGCAGGAAGAGATGATTTATTCGCCTATGGAGAGGCTATGAAATCATTGTCTGACAAATTTAAAGTAGCGAGCGATGCACAAAATAAAGTAAAAGAAGGATTAAAAGCAAGTTTTGTTTTTGGAGAAAAAGGCACAGTAAAAGAAGCAAATGCTTTGGCTAGAGAACAGAGAGCAAAAACAGGTATAAAAGCCAATCTTGCTAAATCTCCTTTGTCTAAAACTATACTTGGCATTTCAAAAATAAGAAGTCCAATTAAAAGTTTAGTTAAAACAACTAAAAAAACAGCAAAAATGCGGGCTAAATATCAATATACAGTCGGTAAATTCTTAGTAAAGGCTTCTATGTTAGTAAATCACCTTTTAAGAATGGTAGCGTTTGCTTTTATAATTTCAAGTTTAATTATTCTTGTAGCCGTTCCCATCATTAAAAAGATATTTGATTGGTTTCAAAATGAAGGTAGATTACAGGCTTTAAAGAAAATAGGAGGAAAAATAATGGATATTGCTATGTCAATATTTAGATTTATTTTCGCTTTCATAAGCGGAGACTATCAATTAGCATTTGATTATGGTATTGCTGCGTTACATAAAATAAAAGATTTTGTGCTTGAAGAGGGCTATAATGCTCTAATTGGTTTAAGAACTTTCCTTTCAGAAAAAGGGCCAGAATTTTTGGCAAAAGCAGTAGGTAAAGTAGAGGCATTTTTTAGAAAGTTAGTTCAAGACAAGGAATTTAGAGATACTTTATTAGGTGCTTTAATTACATTTTTGGGGCTTTATATGATTGCTATTACCGTTAAAATGTTTATAGGTATTGCTGCACATATAGCCGCTATGTATCTTATTCCTGCTATGATAATAGGGGGAGTTGCAATATTAATAGCAACTGGGGTAACTCTTTTACTTGCAGGAATAATAGAGATGGTCAAAAATATAGATTTCTTCGCTAGTGGCGGTGTTTCATCGGGAGGATTAGCAATTGTTGGGGAAAGAGGGCCAGAATTAGTCAATTTACCGGCAGGTTCTAGAGTGCATTCAAATGCTAATTCTAGAAAAATGGTAGGTGGAGGCCAATCGGTTGTAAATAATTTCAATGTAACAATAAATGCTAAAGATACTTCTGATGCAGAAATGAGAAGAATAGCAGATGAGTTAGGAAAGCACTTTGCTAAGAATGTTACAAGAAGTTTCCAATCTGGATTATTGAGGTGATTATGATGTCTTATGTTTATTTAAAATTTAATTCTAATACTAACAATTCTTTATCTACAAATGTTATTCCTCTTAATGCTACATCAGTTAGTATTTCCGTTAGCAAAGTAGTTCCTGCATTTCCTGTTCCTCTCAGTGGAATACCTGCTGGTGAATCAATCACTTTGGCTATTGATGCTGGAATGGCTACTAAGAATATTAGTATTAGTGGATTCATCAATGATACTACTTTAACAAAAACGGTTGATGGTGTGTCCACTACAAGAAAATTTACTGCACATGAAATAGCGCAAATGATTTCTTCTAGCGTAGATTCTACTGGCATAGCAATAAATCAAGCAATTTCTGAATTGATTGTTTTATATCCTTCTTTTGTTGCTAGTGATTATAATTATAGAGGAACATGCAGTATAAGTGCAAATAAAAATAAAACAGATTGTGAAGCCGCAGGTGGAACATGGACACAGGTTGTTAACGATAATAGTTCTAGAGATGAAGGAACAAATATTCCATATAACTTTGCATCTAGAGGAGATAAAAATTCAAAGGATAACATTAATGTTCCTGCTCCAATATCTACATATCCAGATAGCGATACCACCACAGGAGTTACAGGATATATTCGTTCATTTAGTTGTAATCTTGAAGCAGAGGCCCATGATATTTCTTTTAGTTTAGAATTTGAGGCGGCTACAATTTTTCCTTGAGGTTAAGAAATGTATCAAGTATATACTGGAAAACAGAGAGGAATTATTTTTCCTGTTATGTGTAATGGGCATATACTTATTGATTATCAAGCAAATATTGTAGATTCTCCTGCTGCTGGAAGTGCTACTTCTGCGGATGGAGCAACCGGAACAGACTTACCTTATGGTCTTTGGGGACATAAAGGTTCATTTACTTTTGAATCAATTATAACTCCTTATGACATAAATGGATATGGAACAGTTGGAGATTTGAGAAGTGATGGTAGTGAATTTCCTCCTAAAATATCAGAAGCGGGAGATGTTGGTATAGACCCAAGTAGAAAAATAATGCCAGCCTATCCTAAAGGTGTAACTGATGTTTCTAGCGAAAGAGAAAAGTATCAAAGTTATGACTACATTAGTAATACTGCTAGGCTAACTCATGAGATGAGATTGTTTCATAATACTAACTTCCAATTCTCGTTAGTTAATAATACTCCACATTATGAAAATCAACCTGCTGAATATAAATTAAGAGCAACAATAGTTCATGGAGGAACCACTACAACCACTACAACAGATGCTTTGATTTTACCTTCCACTGAAAGACCATATGAATATAGGAGTATTGTAACTGGTGGCAATAATTTAGCACAGACCAATTTCAATACTTTAGGGCGTGTAGGTTTTCTCAAAGTAGGGACTTGCACAGGAGTTAGTGGGACAAGTGTTACGGGTGTTTCAACGGGAACATATAAAGCACTAAATGGAGGAAAGAAATTTTACATTAAAGATGGAGCAAACTATGTAGAAGTAGGGACTTATAGTAGTGGAACTACGACTATTACGCTAACGGGTTCTTCTTCTGTTAGTATTACTTCAACGACCACTGATTTATTTATCCCGTCAGAAAAGAATCCTACATATGTTGATAATGCTATTCATGTTGCTTGTTCATACAATCAAGTAGACAAAACAATTGATATATATCTAAATAGAAAATTGATTCAAAGTGCTACTCATGGATATAGTGGTACAAATGATTTTGAATTTACTAGGACTGATTGTTTTATTGGGGCTAATGGAAGTGGGGCTACTGGGGCCAATAGTGCTACAACAAATAAACAATACATGGGAGAGATACATGAAATGTCTATTATGAATTTAGTTAAGAGCAGATTTAGTCACATCAATAATTTAAATCCACAATATGATAATACTTTACTGTATTTAAGATTTGAAGAGGTGGATGCTTAATGGGTAACATTCAAGTTGTTGCTTTTCCAAAAGGAACTTCTAGCACTGTTTCTTTTTCTTGCACTACTAATACTAATACAACTTTAAATGGTTTCTCTTCAACAAGTGACTTATTTGAAGGAATGATAGTAACTGGGGCAAACATAACAGATAGGAGTGCTACAACAGATGCTACTTATATTGTTTCAGTAGATAGTTCCACTTCTGTTACTTTAAATCAAGCCGCTACGGGTTCTTCAACTGCTTCAAGAACCTTCCAAAAAGTAAATTATAATACTCCTACAAATCCTAAATTACAGTGGACTACGGACTACTCTGGAGAATCTGCCGAAGGGGAATTTAGAATATTTGCTACCATTGATGAAAATAATGATAATATGTCTACATTTCCTCATGAAATACATACTATCGGAGTTAGAGAAATTAGCATAAACACAACTCAAGGACATAATATTGTTACTTTAGCATCAGGAACAGTTACTTCTGCAAAAATAAATATTGGGGATAAAATATTCACAACTGCTAGTTCTGCTTTAGGTGATAATGGAGTCACTGTCACTAAAATAAAAGACGATAATGAATTTTATGTTACCCCTGTTCCTACTTCAACTCAATCTACTTTAGCAGCATTTTGTAACGTAGAACATAATAATTTAGCAATAACTAACGGTTTTACAATTAAGTCTTTAGATTCTAAATCTGAATTTGGCTGCTCTGTAAATTTTACAGATGCTACTTGTGATACAAATCATAGTAGTGGGCTTGCCTACACTAGAGGAAATGGTGCAACAAATAATACTGCTGGCTCTGGAAATATATTTACTAAAAATCCTAAAATAATTAAAATTACAGGAACAGGAGTAAATACTGGAACATCGGGAATAACCGTAGGGCAAACAATTACTGGAACTAATATTGATTCTGGAACCACTGTTACAGAAATTATATCTCCAGAATTATTAAAAATTAGTAAAGATGTTACCGGAACAGGCTCATCTATTACTTTTACTTTTACTAGCGTTAGAAATGTTACTCATACTGCAAATACTAATATCATAAAGGGTCTTTCAGTTAGTGGAACTGGGATTGCTTCCGGCTCTTACATTGAAGGAATAGGTTCAGATACAGTATTTACTCTAAGTTCTGATACTACCGCTACTAACACTAACACTGAACTTTCTTTTTCTCCTAACTTAACATACCAAGATTACTTTGTTTTAGTGCATTCTGATAATAAATTAAAACATCATTTTGCTAAAATTACTGAATTTTTAGATGAAGATGGTTCAAATGACTCTTTTCAATTTGAGCCAAGATTAGGTTCAGAAATACCTAGAGATACAAAGTTCAGAGTATATGCTATGCCTAAGCAAACATTCAATTCCCCTGTTGCTATTACTGCTGGATTAGATGCAGATTTGGATGATGGTTTAATCGTAGCAAGACCTCTTTGGTATTTTTTTAATGATTCTTTAGATAAAGATAATGAATTGAATCACGATACTAAATATTTATTGGCTAATGGAAGAAGTTCTAATAAAAATGGATGTTCATTAATTAGAAATAATACTTCAAATGGAGGATGCTCTTTTCTTACAGACCAAGATTATTCTGATGCTATTATAGATGTTAGCAAATATACATTAAAAATGAGTTTAGTTGATAATCTTAGAACTCAGGATAATCCGGCAACCCATACAGATAATGAAGGTAATAGTGGAACTTTAGCAACTTTTAGTTCGGCTACTTATTCTAGTTGTTTTCCTAACGCTAGACGAACTAAATCAGATTATATTAATGCTGCTGGAGACAGGCTATCTGATGGGCCAAAAAGATATATCCATTATGATTTCTCTGCCAATAAAACAAATGTAAATGATTCTGCTTATGATTGTATAATTAAAGATTCTTCACAAAATAGAGGTGTTTTCGCTTCATCTAAAATAATGAATCAATCTAAAATGATGCAAAAGAAAGTTTTAGAAAATGATTTATTTAGAATAAGACATGGTGTATTTAGAGGAGACTTCAATGATTTCTTTGATTTTGGAGTCAAAGTAAAAGGTTCTTCTACGGGAACTAGAGAATTTACTTTCTATACTTTACAATTAGATTTATCTGATTTCTTAAACGTAGGAGATGAAGTTAAAGTTGGAAATAACATCATAATTGTTAATACTATTGATGCTGTTTCTGGTGATGAACAAGATATTACTTTTGAAAATTTATATCGATTATCTACCGATAATGAATTTACAACAGGATTTCCTACATTAAATGCTAATGATATTCTGTATAGAAGGGCTTGGAACTCAAAAGATAAAACCCTTTTAACAAATTACCCAATAAAAGAAAACAGGGTAAATGATTTATATGTAACTCTCATAGGGTCAGATTTTGAGTCATTAGAAGCCACTGTCACATCTGCCAGCGAAAAGAACAAATTGCTAACTTTAAGTTTCGATAATGCTCATTATCAAAGTTCTAGTTATAGTAGTGAAATAGATTCATCTTTAGATTTCTTTAGAGGGCAATATGTAATCCAAGTAGAGAAATTCGTTGGAGAAGTAGAACTTATTGAAAATAAAAAAGAAAATGGTTTGAATATATTGGATATCAGTGGAAGAAATGAATTTAGAAAATTACTTTCTCCTATTATCAATAAGAATACATTATTTTCTCAAGATATAGTTTATTCAACAAAGTCTCCTTATTCTAAAGCAGAGTGGCTTGGAATGTTTGGGGAAATTGGCCCAACTTCTGCGACTGTGGAATTAGAAAGATATAGCACAAGAGAAGGAACTCCAATTGCCACTTCAAGCACTGGAAACACAACTGGCCTTGCTGCTCCTTCTCCAACTCCTACTGCGGGAGATAAAATATATGCAAAGCATAATAGTAACACTTTAGTTTATGTTGGTGAAGTTGAATCCTACAATTCTGGAACAACTACAATAACTCTAACAGAGAATTGTAGGGCTATTTCCGCAGGTGGCTCTGGAACTGGGGATGATGTAATAGTAAAGGCTCCTGCGATATTTATTAGAAGTAATAGAAATAGAAAGGATATTTTATTCAATAAAGCATTGTCTTCTAATCAAGTTACTGCATCGAATACTTCTTTAACTGGCTCGGCTGGAAAGGGTCTTTATTTTGAAAGTGGGACTAAACTTACATCTACGGGGGCAGAAGGAGATAATTTAGTTGGTTCAACTCTAGCATCAATAAGTAACAGTTCTACTAAGGCAAATGGGTATTTTATTAGTGAGCCTACTTCTATTCTTAATGATAATGCATTTCAATGCACCCTAGATGATAACGTAAGAAGTTCGGATGATTCTTATGCTAATTTTGATATGATTAATACTTTAATTGATTTTAGCATATTAGAAATTAAAAAGGATGATAACAATACAACAGTAAGACTGGCCCCCTACATGCCTGTAACATTAGGAAGAGTTGATGTCAATTTTGCTAATGTTAGAGATTCTGAATTTGCGGGCAATACAAGTTCAGATGCTACTGCTGCTGGTGGCCCTTCTTCTAAATCTCAAAATACTATTTTTGGTATAGTTACTGGTTTTAGTCAATCTGGTAAATATATAACTTTCGATAAAGACTATTCTACCGAAATGCTTTCATCTAGTGATATTACAACAGATACAGGTAACAATATTACTACCTCTAATGAAAGAAAATTTCACGGTAAGCCTCTTTATGCAGATGGTATTTTTATTGGTTTTTTTGTTCAAGCAGAATTACAAAATGATTTAGATACCATAAGGGTATATGTTGATAGAGATAATTATTTAACAACAGATTACATAACAAACAATACAACTCAGATTTCAACTTTGCATTATTACTCCGATGAAAAAATACATCCGGTTACAGGAATAGGTTCTGTGCATACTCCTTCGGGCGACCTACAAGAATCTTCGAAGTTAGTTCACGAACTTAATTTCTTAAATGGCGCACATCTTCATGGCGGTAAAATTATTTCATTATTAGACCCTAGATTCAATGCTGATGGCGAAGCCAATGATAAAACTAAAATTTTAGAAGAGGCCATTAATTATGAACAGTCAGTAGAAGGTAGTTCATCACATGATTATAGTTTTAGTATTTTAGAAAAATTTGGTAGTCCGTATTATAGGGTATTTAATATCGAAAAGGGTTCTTTTAGTAGATATAGACCTGTAATAACAAATTTATTTTCAGATGACCATCATTTGTATTACGGTAAGGAACCTAGTAGAATTAAATATTATGCTAACTCTTACAAATTTAATCCTGCTTATGATATAACTTCAGGTAGGGGATTAGATAGAAATATTGTTGGTGTTGGTAGGACTTCTCATGCTCAAGGTAAAGCGGGAAGTTGGTTATATCCTTATTCTATTTCTAATGCTTCACTAATAGAAAGTAGGGGATTTTTACCTGTATCTGGTTCTAAGTTCGGTGACTATACAGTAGTTAGAGATAGGGCTGGAATAAGTAGTGCTGATGAAGATACATGGGGCCACAAGCCAGTATTTCAGTATCTTGACCCCGAACCAATAACTAGCAAATTTGGGCCTAATTATATTAAAGACGCATTTGATTTAATTGACCCAAAAGTAGCAAGAATGTTTTTGTTTGCTAATTCAGACTTATTACCATATTCTTCTACAAGAAAAGACTCTTTGATGTACTCTACACAAACTAGAGACATTACAAAATATAATTTATTTTGTTTAGATGAGCCTACTCTAACAAATGTTTCTGATGTTAAATCTAATTCAGAAGGAAAAAGTAACTCTATTGTTTTTAAAGATTCAAGTTTTTCTAGTGCATCTATTTTATCTTCTGATAAAACAGTTAGTGAATTAAAAAGATTCTCTTTGATGAGACTAACAGAAGTTGTGGTCGATTGGGCATATAATCAATTTGACCCCGAAAACATTCCAGATAAAAAACAAATAGTTCCAAATTTAGATTATCCTTTCTACGCTATCACAAGTGCAGGATTCGCCACTGATGCATCTAATTATGGAGGAGCAAGTAACAATGTAATAACTAAAACTTCGGGAACAATCAGCGTTGCTGCTGATGACGTTCTAGTAGATAGTTCTGGAAGATTTATTGGTATAGTGGCATCTTCTAATTCAACAACAGTAACTTTAGACCATGCTGCAATAAAATCCAATGCTGGTGCTTATTATGCAGGAACAATATACAAAGTTACTACTGCTAATTTAACTGCCCCAATGAAAATATCTGGTTCGGGTTCAGGAGATACTTTTGTTGAATTAACTAAGGGTATTCATATGTTAAAGGGAACAGTGGTTATGGCAGGGAATCATTATGGCTCTGCTTCGGGAACAAGTTGGAATACTAAATATTCAAAGAATTTATTTAATTATCATGGTTCTGCACCTAATGATGAATTCATTAATTTATTTATACCTCCAAATTTAAACAACAATGGAGATTCTAATTTGATAAATAGCACTTATGATGGCTCTACTGTTCAACTAAGTGAAAACTTTAATTTTGATTTATTTAGAGCATTTACTTTATTGAAAACTTCCACTACAACGGCAACTTCGGCATATAACGGTGCTACTACGATTCGCCCATACAATTCCTTAATGCCTGTTTTCCTAGATAGGTTTGGTATCGAAGATGGTGGTGGTAGGCCAGTCACAAAAGGAACTGCAACTCCCACCTCTTTAATATCAACACTGGAGTTATCTACTACTTCTAGTGCAGAATATACATTAGTTGGTTTAAATTTAGGAGGAGATACAACCACTCATGATTTTGGTCATTTTCAAGGAGCAAGTGGATTTGCTACTGCATCAGGCTTAGGACTATATGATAAAACCGCAGATGGGGTAATGTTAGGATTTAAACTTAGAGTTAGAGGCACTGGAAGCAATCTTATGTCTATTCAAACACTACACGGTGAAAATTCAGTGTGTAATTATGTTGATTTAACGGGATGCTATTTAGTTTCTGAAGATATTGATTTCTTAGATGATAGTGGTAGTGGGGTAAATTCTGCTCAAGGGACTGGACAATATACTCAACCGGAAGCCAAAAATAATGGCGTTCCTTCTGAGGTAATTTATGTTATTTCACATGAGATAAACACTCATAGCACTAGCGATAATAATCCAGTTCATAGAATAAAAACAGATATAGCAACAACAAGTGATACTTATTATAGAGTATTGCAACCCAATCATGTTTGTTTTTATGACTTTATGCCAAAAGAAATTAAATTAAACACTCTATCTTCTTCTTACACTAAAATAAGCGGAGAATCTAGAACTTATGGGGAAAATATGAAAGATTACTTATTTCATGAAGGAACTGCTGGAAATATAAGGTCTATTAGTTCTAGTAATTTAGCAGGAGGAACTGAGGCAGTTATGTCTATGTTTGTAGTTGTTGATTTAGATGCACAGGGAGATAACTCTAATCATGATTATGTTGTTATTAGAGACATGCATCAAGATACCCTAGAAGATATAATCCCACCAAATACTCCTTTTTCAATGTGTATATCAGATGGAGAAACAATTTATGAGACTTCTGTTGAGCATAAAAAAACGAGTGTAGAAATAAGTGGCACACACGTTTTTAGAAGTTTGGTTTTTGGAGAACATAGAGAAGTCTTAGGAGTTGCATCTGTTTCAGAAACTATGAACCTAACCGTTAACGGAGATATTTCTTTTAATTCAAAGAGGGCAATGATTGGGTGTGTTGCTAGTATTTGTGATGAGACTGAAAACATAATTGATAATTTATTAGAAGAAAATGATATACAATATACTCTAACTAAAAATACAGAGAATATATTATTCCAATCCCCTAATTTTGATGGGGTTCCATTATTTACTGCTATCAATTACCTACTAGAAAAGAAAAATAAAAAATTAGTTCAAGAAGGTTCTTCCTTTGTGATTAAAGATGATGACGATGTATTTTTCAATAATGATATTAGTATATCTGACCAAAATACAGACCATCAAGTATATAATTATGAAAGTTCCAAATCGTCTTTTGATAAGTTTAATGAAATTATTGTTTATGGTAAGTCACACAAAACAACAAGAAAGGATATTAAAAGTATAAAAAAGGTAGGTAGAAAAACATTAGAGATTTTTGAAGAACAACTAAGCACCCAAAAAGATGTAGATGATAGGGCTTCTCTTTTATTGAGAATACATAATGAACAAACTGATAATATTAAGGTAACTGTTGGCTCAGAAGGCTTAGGTTCTGTTAGAGCAGGAGATAAAATCAGTTTAGAAATACAAAAAGAAAATTTACCATTAAATACTTATTTAGTTCTAGAAGCAGAACACAATCAAATAGGAAACATTACTCTTACTCTAGGAAAATACATAGCAGGAATAGATGATAGACTAGCAGAATTAATGTTAGAAGAAAAGAAAATTAATAACCAAATTAAAAATAAAAACTTCCCCGATGGCCCTACCACTCTTGATTTATTCGATGGTTTCAAAATTACTCCGTTAAAACTTACAGTGAGAAAAAGAACTGGAAACCCATCAATTGCTCTTGGCTTTGGAACAGCATTAAATACAGATACCAGTCCATTAGGATTTGGGGAAGGGTCTGTTACCTTTACTACCTTTGTTGATGAGGAACTGATATGATTACCGACAAGTTAAGGTCTTTATTGGCTGCTCAGATTGAAACTTTAGTTGATGCTGGTAATGGAAAGGTAGGGGCAGGAGGTAATTCTACAAGTCCTGCGGCTACCGATATAGATGTATTAATTGTGGCGGCTGATTCTGTATCTGCCATTAAGTCAACAGAAAATATAGTTGAGTTAAAATTAAGCATATCCGGTTCTAGTTTAGTGGGAGAAACTGTTAGAGAAATAGGTTTTTTTGACAGTAGTGGTAATTTATTATTTAGAACTAATTTTGATGGTATTGGTTCTCTTACCTCTAGTGATACTTTAGAGGTTTTTGTTTCGATAGAGGTTGAGTAAAATGACTAATGTAGTAAATAATGATGGTGTTGGACTAAGTAAATTTGTAACTCCTGCGGGGACAGGAGATGTTACTGCAAATGAGCAGATTACTGATTCTGTTGATTTTCCCCACACTGGCTTATTAAAAGCACTTTACACTACTGCTACTGGGAATCATGCATTGAGAGATGGTGCTGCTGGAAGTATGGGATTCAATTTTACATATTCTGGTGGTTCTTCTCCACAACTAGCAGTAGCAGCAGGTAAGATTTTTAGAGATGGTAAATATGTTTCTGTTTCTGCTTTAAGTGCTACTGCTTTAACAAAAGCATCGGGTTCGGGAACTAAAGTCTATCATATTGTAGTTGTTAATTCTTCCAATGCTTTAGCAATAAGACAATCAGGGGCATCGGCTACAAATAAAATTCCAGACTTAACTGATGGGGATATTCCTATTGGAGTCGTAGAAGTTTCTGATACTGCAAACACCGGAACTGCTTCTTTACCTACACAATTTTTTACTTCATATAAAACAAGTAATAACGTAAATATTGGGTATGAAAGTAGCAATGCATATACTCAGGCTGGCGAATTTACTGGTTCTGCCACTGGTGTAGAATTAGATGTAGGGGCGCAATCTTTTACCGTTAAAACTTCTGGAAATAGTGATGCTTTAGTTGTTGAAAGCACAGACGCAGGGGCAACAGGCGCACCCGATATTGTATTCTATCGTAACAGTGCATCACAGGCTGATGCTGATGATTTAGGACATATAAAATTTAGAGGAAGGAATGATGGTAATTCTGGTGATATAGAGTTTGTAGATATATATTCTGAAATTGCAGAAGTTGGAGATTCAAGCGCAAACAAAGCGGCTCGATTGTTTTTTAGAGTTCAACATGCTAATTCTATAACTCAATTATTACAGTTACGTGGTAAGGCTAGTGGTAGCGCAGAAGTAATTGTAAATGATAATGGAGATAATGATATTGATTTTAGAGTTGAAAGTGATAATAACGCTAATATGCTCTTTGTTGACGGTTCTGCCGATGCAGTAGGTATTGGGCAAGATACTCCTACTGCTCCTTTGCATGTTAAAACCACTGGTGTTGGAGATGCGGCTATCATTGAAAGTACGGAAGATGGTGCTACTGATGCTCCTGATTTGATTCTTTATAGAAATTCAGCAAGTCCAGCAGTAAATGACGTTATTGGTTCCGTTAAGTTTAGAGGTAAAGATGCTGGTGGTAATGATGTTAGTTATGTTGAATTAGAAACAAAACTAACAGATGTAACCGATACTAGCGAAGATTCTAAATTTCAAATCAATATGTTAAGAAATGGTTCTGTAAATGAATTATTTACAATTGGTAAGGCTGAATGTGTTATTAATGAAGCCTCAACCACTATGGAGTTTAGGGTTGAATCTGCTGCTAACACACACATGTTTTTTGTAGATTCTTTTGCAGAAAGTGTATGTATTGGAACTGCAACTCCTGATGCTAATACAATATTTACTGTTGAAGGAGCAATATCTTTAGATGAAATATCAGCCCCTACAAATACTGCTGATAGGGGACAAATATACACCAATGCAGATAATGAACTACATATGATTGATGGTGCTGGAAATGATACTATTTTCTTAAAGGGAGGACAACATTCTATTTGGATTCCAGCAGAAGCAATATCTCCTAGAGGCAATGCCGGATGTGCTGATTTAGCAACAACAAATGCTGCTACAAATGGAAGACCAGATATCCGTTCATTAGCATTTGATAAAGATACAGATGAACATGGACAATTTACAATCGCCATGCCTAAAATGTGGAATGAAGGAACAATTACTGCACAATTTTATTGGACTAATGCAGCCGCAACATCTGGAACTGTCGCATGGGGACTACAAGGTGTTTCATTATCTAATGATGATGCTATTGATACTGCATTTGGAACTGCGGTTGTAACCTCAGATACTCAAACAGGAACCGCAAAAGATGTTCATATTAGTCCCAAATCAAGCGCAATAACAATTGCTGGTTCTCCGGCTGCTAATGATTTAACTTGTTTTCAAGTGTATAGAGATGTTTCTGCTGATAACTTAGCGGAAGATGCTTTATTATTAGGAATTAAAATATTATACACTATTGATGCAGGAAACGATGCGTGATATTCATGTTTGGTAGAACTGTATCTGGTTTTGGTAGTAGAGCAAAAAGAGGTGCTGCGCCATTAAGTCTCAGCGTGGTTGATGCTGGAGGAGGAACTGGCCCTAATGATTTAGAAATAATCGGGCCAGCAGGGGGAAGTGTTACTGCTGCAATAGCGGATGTTGGAATAACTCTTACTGCTACTGCAAGTGGAGGTGCTGGTGGATATAGTTATGCTTGGACTAGCACTGAATTGGCAGATGATGATGGTGTGTTTTCAGTAGGTGCTACTGGCACTACAAATCAAGCAACATATAGTGGTTTAGTAATTGCTATGGACACGTCTGGAGATTCTGGTGGGGAAGAACATACTGGGTCATACAGAATTAGATGCACTGTTACTGATTCTGCTTCGGCTACTGCTACGGCAGATTATAATCTAAATCTTATTGGAGGAGTTGAGTGATTGTGAATAAGCCATAAATAATGGCAAAATTCGCTCAAAAAAAATCCATAAAAAAAGGGGAGCCTGATGACAATTAAGCCATCAGACCCCCTTAAACTCTAAGTGTTTTTTAGACCACACACCAAAACATTTTCTACATTCCCAAAGTTTTACCTTTTCAGTAGAACCGACATAGAATCCTAAGATTCTTTTAGGTAGTGTTTTATTTGAACAAATAGGACACTTTTGTTTCAAACTCATCTTTTCTTTTCACCGTCGTTGGTTTCCATCAATCTCTTCATATAATCTTCAACGCTTTGTTCGGTGATATTTGAACCACCAAAAGCGGCAAAGAAAAGAAGAGTCACGATTATCAGAAAAACAACTAGGCCAAACCATTCTGTCGTAGACATTACCATAACACCTCCAAATCAATAAACTCTGCCTTTTCTATTGAAAAGGCTTTAACTATTCCATTATCTCTTCCATGAACCCATAGGTCATATACTAACTGTGTATCTTTCATACAATATTCCACCACTTCATCATATTTTCCCATCTTCCATAATTTAGGAGCATCTGAACTATCCATTATTTTTGAATCTCCTATTGTGCATTTTACTAAATTATTTAGTCTGAATCTTTCTCCATGTGCATTACTCAAATCTTTACTTGTATCTATGTATTTATTTTCTTTTAGAAATTTAGTTATGCAATAAATATCCATTGAATCTCTTAGAACAGGTAAATCAAAAGCGACAATATTGTGTCCTAACAATACTCCTCCTTTTTGAAAGTGGTCATCTAAATCATACTTTAGTTCTCTTAACGATTTAATCACATGACCGGATTTAGCGAAATCATTTAGTGGTTCATCAACATACACTGTTCCATTATTACCATCCCACGTAGCGGCGGTTGAAACCTTAAACATATGAGTGTTAGAAAAACCTCCTATATCATAGGACATGTTTTTAGTTTCAATGTCCAAAGCCAAAACTGACATTCTACTCACTAGCCCAAAGTTTTGATAATTTAGCGTCTTCGGTGCTTTCTTCCTTTTCCAAGATTCTTCTCTTTAAGAAAGCGACAATGTTTGTTCCTGCAATGTTTAGCATTGAACAACATTCCCATCCTTCATCACCGTAGGTATCTAAAGTCTCAATAATTACTTTCGGCCCCTTTGTTACGTCAAATACGATATACTGATTTTCCCACTTCATTTATTTCCCTCCTTCAATTTAATATATACTGCTCTACCATGTTTTTCTGTAATAAAATTATTTTCATATTTTTTCCAGTAATTGTAAATTTGTGCTTGTGATAATTTAGCCTGTTTTTCTATAACTTTAAAGTATTGATTTTTACTTACAAATCCTTCTTCGTCCTTTGATATTTCGTTGTAGCATTTGATGAATATTGGTAGTTTATTGTTAGCCGATGTAACCCTCCTACGCATTCTTAGGCTTCGTTCTAGCCACTCCACCAATGTCATATAACATTGTCGGGTAATAACTGCTGCCTGTCTAACATTTGCTCCTGTAACAATAAATCGCTTAGATTTGTCCCTAATCGAAGGAGAAGAAGCAACACTACAAAGAACTGCCATCTTCATCAGAATCTTCAATAGACGAGTGGTAAAGTTTGATGCTACCTCTCTTATTTCTGGAGAGGATGATAAAATGTATTGCTGCATGCTTTCATATTCCAAAAGAAGAACATCCCTGTAATCATCTGAGTAAGACATAGTTGCCAAAGAATCTTTACCATTTTCTTCAAACTTTTCTTGGACTGTCTGATAGATTTTGAATATTAGTTTAGCATATTTCTCTATTGGTTGTTTTATCTCTTCTATGGTTCCAGCCTTTGCTATTTGCATTCTTCTCATTTTATCTTGAATGAATTCGGGAACATCCCAAATGTAACACAACATTCTTTGCAATACACCCTTTTCTGTCATGATAGAATCTAGGTGCTTTGGTGGGTATGTCATAGCAAGAACAGACCTTTCACAAAAACATTCCATGATGTCTCCTTCTTTCAGTTTCTTACTGATAA